>Ga0228630_1000006_pt1 | contig 243805 bp, 250 predicted proteins | sample 37DmetaG_FD_183038 | JGI IMG/M metagenome (GOLD analysis project Ga0228630, IMG submission 183038) | Seawater microbial communities from Monterey Bay, California, United States - 37D | ecosystem: Environmental > Aquatic > Marine > Coastal | place: USA: California | collected 2016-10-25 | reverse complement strand
TGAATGGGAACGCTTTTACAACTTCCACAGACCGCACGGCGCGCACAATGGAAAGACAACTTACGAGGTTCTCAGAGAAAAGCTATAATCAACAAATTGGATGTCTCACGAGCAACCGCACCTTACACGATGTCCCGCTCAGGAACCAAGATCTCGTACGACCTTTGTCATTGTCTGCGAATGAAACTCTGCAGTTTGAGAGTGCTATTTTAAAGCTTGCTAACCTAGAACCTAGGCTGCTCCCTTACCGCTTTGCGCGCCAGTTGGTCAAGATCTTGCCAACATTGATATCAGCAGCCCCGAGTTCAACTTTGTTCGGTCAATACGTGTCTATGACGTTCGATGTGCGCGCCAGGGCGTGGCCGGTAGCGAGGGCGACTGCGAGAGGTCTGCAAGCATCTTCCTGAGCACATACGGTCTTCAGGGAGAGTTTTCCTGGGCACCATCAGCTCCTACTGCCCTCCCCGCGGCACACAAAGGGTTAGAGCGATGGGGGTATAACAGCCCGGACCTCCAAAATAGATCAGTCTTCATTGATTGGCATGACTATCAGGGAAATTATGGGTTCGAGCAGATAAACTACTGGCAGGTGCTCCTCGTTATTCCGAGGGCTCCCACAATAGCTATTTTGAATCACAAGGGACGGAATGGTGTTTGAGTCAAACGCACTGCCGAATAATGACTTCGTTTTTTCTGAAGGTGCCAAGACCTTCATTTTGACCCAAGAGCAGATCCGAAGATTCTTGCGCCTTACCACTCCCCTAATACGCCTAGCAGCCCTAAAACAACGTTGCCAATATTTGGCTGTAAGATAGCCAAAAAACCTAGGAACAGTTTGAATTTTGTAGAACTGTATTTAGACAAAGTTCTTTCATCTGTGCATAATGCTCGTTGGTCCTGACAAAGCCTCCATGCCGTCTCTTGCGACAATTTCAAGGAAGTGGTTCCAGGCGTCCAACTCTGTTTGGAACGTTTCGCTCCAGATAACTGGTTTGTTTTCTCCGTCATATGTTGATAATTTCCAGCCTTCTTTCAACTCATAAAAGATCTGGACATCAACGCAAAGCCCTTCTTTAATGAATGGACCAGAATACTTTGAACTGTGCTTAACCATTGCATTAACTTTACTTTTAAGTGGCATAGAGTTTCCGTTAAAAAGGCATTTTAAAACTACTCTTACAAGGAAAACTTGTCAAATCTGGCGTGTGACGTTTGGCGCATGAGCCAATCTTGTCCGCGGGTGTGGGTTTAATCCTGTCCTGGAATGTGTCGCCCGTGATGGCTTTGGGCAGATCTTTTTGGTCACCGCCTGACAAATGCTGTGGTTCGACGCTTTGGCCAGTGCTTGGTTTAAAGCGGCCCGCCTTTAACTTGAGACATACCCAGCCGCACAAAAGAAATTCTGGTATGCGTTCAATGCGCATCAACATCCTTTTGGCGTCGGTTGACGGGCTTTATGCTCAACCCTTTGGTGTTCTTCTTTATCATAGCGCGCGCATCGCGCGTTTTGTGGTTGAACAACACTATCAAAATAGAAGGCCGCAAAATTTGCCCCCACGGATGATGGCGCCCGGTCAATTGAGATGATTGTCAAAGCGCTGCAATAGCCCCACTACCGTACCAGCTTGCACCACTGCGGCGCGGCAAAGCTAAATCGTTCTGACATCAACAAAACGGTCTCTTGAGCCAAGCCGCATAAGCCGACTGAAAGAAAGCCTGTTGCGGACCTGATTGTTGGAAAGGATAAAAAGTGTCCTCACATTCTTCGCCCGACGATTTGAAAGCTCCATCTTCACCAACATAGCGTCTCGCTGTCAGCTTATTACCTCACGACACCGCAGCGAACAGCCAAGAGCTATCTAAAGAGGTGTCGCTTGGTAAAAGCCGCCCTAGAGGGCGAAGTTTTCGATAGAAGCACCATTCTCAAGAGCGGCTGCCAGCCATTTTGGTTTGCGACCACGACCCGACCATGTGTTGTCAGGGTTGGCAGGGTCAGCGTATTTGGCCGCAACCGGTGTTTTTTTCTTATTGGCTTTGCCGCTATCCAGCAGCTCGTCCAAAGAAAACCCTTTAGATTGTGCCAAGGCTTTCAACTCTACTAGAGTTTCGGCTTTTTTGCGCTTTTCAAAATCAAATATAGCAATGGCAACTTTGTCTTGGAGGTCTTTGAGCTCTTTCAGGGAAAGATCATTGAGGTCCATTTTTAGATCCTATTGGAAAAAATTATTTACCGATTGGGCTATCCTCTTAAAACAGAAAATAGAATATGAAAAGAGCAATAATCCAAGCTTATGAAGGAACTGTTAAATTTTGACATAAATGTACCTCAAAAAAAGTATTTTATTGAAACTTCATTTGTTCCAATTAGTTTAAAAAAGTGTTTTTTATTTCGGTCTCTCGAGCCAATATTTTGACGAACGCCTCTTTGGAGAGTTTGCCCTCTTTAAAAGTGGGGAGAGCACGGGCATGGAGATTTGTTCAAATCTGGTCGGCATCACACAGCAGCTCAACTTTGATAGGTCTGGCCAGCTCAAGCAGAGTGGCAGTGGCAGCTCTAGGTAAAGTAAAGACTTCTCGTTTGCAGATGTTTTGATCGCTGCAGCAGGTGTAGCTGATGTGAGCCCCTTATCCACTATGGTCATATTCTAGAGCGGCGCGTTTTTGATGCCCCCTGTATCGCGCGACACCTGCTGCTTGCAACTTGAATGCAGCTCTCCGTTCATAAAAGGTAAAGCTTGTCGTAAAACGATACGGTATCCCTCTGCTGCTGTCTGTTTTCTGCTGAGTGCATTGGCGCTGATGGAACGCGGTCTAGAAATTTCAAACCCTCTTGGGGCGCGTCCTGAAGATTAGCTGCTTTGGGAGAGCGGAAGTTCTCATATTGTCGCGATGTGACAAAGCTTGTGTCTTTAAAAATCGCTGCGTGTGAGCGGCGCAATGAGATACTCCTCGACAGGGGCAATCCCCAACTTGACGCTATAACTCTTGAGGATTGATCACAACTCAACTAGTGGTGTCATAATGATATGATAAACAGCCTATTGATTAGTCGATAATATTAAGTGACTTGCCCATGCCGAATGTACCAATTGAATGGATGTCTATAAGTTTTGGCCTCTCAGCCATCATTTGTGTGTTGATCTTTGTCTGGTTTGAGAGAGCTTCGACGCCTTCACGAAAGCGCAATGATACATCCGCAGTACAAGCTTCGCACACAAAGCCAACGGCTCGTTTTGGCGGGGTTGCGATTGTCCTCGCCCTAGGCACGGTGGTTGGGTTGTCTCAGAGCGCGATGAGTTGGCATATTTCAGCGCTCTTATTCGTGAGTGCCTTGCCCGTGTTTGGTGTCGGCTTGGCTGAAGATCTTGGCTACCTTGCCAGTCCGCGCAAAAGGCTGCTTGCTGCAGCCGTTTCAGGAGTAGTCTTTATCGCCTTGATGGGGCAATGGGTGCCGCATACTGGCATTCCTGGACTGGACATCGCCCTCCAGTGGTCACCGTTTGCCATGACGTTCTCTTTGTTTTTGGCCGTTGGTATAAGTCATGCCTTCAACCTTATTGATGGCCTCAACGGCCTCGCAGGGTCCACTGCTCTTGGTGCCGCTCTTGCACTTGCCGCAATTGCCCATCAAGCGGGCCTCGCGGAGCACCGCGACGTTCTCCTAATGATTGCAGCCGCAATTTTAGGCTTTTTGGTGTTTAACTTTCCATTTGGAAAAATATTCCTGGGGGATGCTGGAGCATATGTGGTTGGACATCTTCTCGTCTGGATATCGGTGTCGATTTTGTGGAATGCGTCAAATGTGACGCCACTCGCAATGCTGCTCATATTCTTTTGGCCTGTGGCAGACACCCTACTCGCCATTAGCAGACGCCTATCGTTGCGCAAACCAATAGCACAACCCGACAGATTGCATTTCCACCAGCTGATGATGCGTGGCGTTGAAATTATTTTTCTCGGCAGACGGAAGCGACGGATCGCAAATCCGCTGGCAAGCCTTTTGACCATGCCTTTTGTTTTTGCGCCAATGGCGGCAGGTGTTTTGCTTTCAGTTGATCATAGCAGTGCAGCGATCGCTTGTGTCGCGTTTGCGGTGATTTTTACCACAGCATATAAAATAGGGATCTGGATAGCTCCAAAACTTCGCCGTTCCGCCTGTCCAAAACCTGCGGATACATCAAACATCGAGCAGCGCCTAAAGGACCATCGGGCGCTGACGCCTTTGAGAGATCCCATAAAATGATCACAGGATTCGCACGCAGCACGCTGCCCCCAACAAAAAAGATACTTCTCATGAAGAGCCTCACCAAAAAAACTTTGACCCAGGTGGCGTCGATTGTCAGCATTGTTCTGATGTGCACGCCAACGGCCAAGGCGGATGGCACAACAGTTAAGCTGTCGCTTGGGGGAGGTGATGTGCTCAACAGTCGGCAAATATATGGAACCAGCAGTAACGCTTCGATCCGCGGCAGCTATGCAAAGACGTTTGGTCGGCTTGACGTTGGGCTCAGCCTTGCGGCAGAGGACAATACGCAGACGTTTAATGCGGACGGCTCTTACGTCAATCTCAACTTTGGCGGCTGGGTGCTTGGGGCCGGCGCAGTGGACCGCAATTGGTCCTATTCGCCCAACACGTCCCTTATTTTGTCTACAAATGCGCGGCCGATGCCCACGGGCTACATTCGGAAAAACTTGAGCCAGTCTACATCGCGGCTGTTTTCCTGGATTGGGCCGTGGGGCGGTGAGTTTTTCTTGGGTGAGGACAATGACAAGAACTTAATGGGTGCGCGATTGGAGTTAGAGCCGGTGAGCGGCCTAAAGGTCGAATTTCTCCAAACTGCCCAATTCACTGGGGGCTTGGGCTCCCTTGGGACGGCCTTGATTGGCAACACAAATGAAGGCTCTGGCGCCTCGATTAATAAAATGGCGGGCTTTGGGATATCCTATGAACGCAAAGCGAACAGGCTCTACATGCAGGCGATTGGGGAAGACGAAGCGGGTGGCCTGCCCTCCTGCTGGATGCACCTTGTGGGTTTTGAGCGCAGCATGGATGTCGGCGGCAAACCCTTGAGCCTAAACTTAGAGCTCGTCGACACACGCATCGACCACACGGAGAATGGTTTCTGCGGACCAAATACAGCCTATAATAACGGCACGCACCCCTACACAAACGACGGCGCCGTCATGGGCGCACCGATTGACAGCGAGAGCCAGTCTATCACATTGGAGGTCAAGCACGACTTAGGGGAGTATGACCTTAAGTGGGGGCTCGGCCACTACATTATCAACGACCAATCCTCATCCGTGCACAGGCTTTCAACGAGCCGCGCAAATGGGATGTCATATCACGTGGGGATGAGCAGGCCGATTGGCAAACTGATGGTATCGGGGCGCCTTACCTATCAAGACTTTAACCTTGACAAGGGCGACATTGGCCGGGGCCTGGCAATTGGCATTGTGAGCGAAATCACCTTCTAATGCACAGCAATCAACAAAATTTAGAGAAAGCTCAACTTGCCCTACGTGATTGGACAGGGCAAGATCGAGCGCTGGCATCAGACCTTAAGAACCACATGCTGCTAGAAAACCACTTCCTGCCCGGCGATCTCGAAGCCCAGATCGAAGCCTTCGTCGATTATTACAATCATCGGTGCTACCATTAGGGCCTGAACAACGTCACGCCATCGGACGTCGACTTCGGTCACGACAAATCCATTCTAAAACAAAGTCCCTCTCGGGATCATACTTCGCGTAACCCTGCCGCGCAGTCGAAAGGATCAAACGAGAGACGCTTGAAACGCCACGCTTGCATCACAGACAGCGCGCCGCATAATGAAATCAACCCGATGAGCTGAACTCTCTCGTCATTTAAGCAGCTCTTGGTTCCAAAAACCCTGACCTCGGGCACCGCAGTTACCGCTTTGATATGGCGATCAAGAACTGGACCACGGTGCGTCTAGCTGTGCTCAAATTTAGCAAGTGTTAATTTAAAAAACAGTGGCTTCCATCACTGCTGATGCAGCTCTACCAAATGCGCATGGTCACAGCCTCACGCGGACGACTGAAACGATCTCAACAATCTGCAAAGGCTAGGAATTACGGCGCGTAATCTATTTTGAAACTTGGACTTGATCCGCACTTACGTGAACTCTGGCGCCCTGCCCCATGAAGTCCATCAGAAGCCACACACGCTGCTGAGCATCAATCTCCTCCACCGTTGCAACAAAGTTTGCAAACGGGCCTGATAAAACGTCGACACTGTCTCCAGCTTTTAACGTCTCTGGAGGCAAGATTTTACCAGTCGTATCACAGCGAAGCATAAGGCTTGAAACCAGTTGCAGTGGTAACGGCTTGGGGGCTCCATCAAAACTTACCAGACGAGATACACCCATTGTACTGTTGATTGCGCGCCAAGGCGCTGCATCAGTATCAACACTGACAAACATATAGCCGGGGAACAGAGGCTTAAGTTCGGACACAAAGCGAGATACTTTTCTGCGCGTGATTTCCTGCATGGGCAGAAACACCTCAAAGCCTTGGCGCTTTAAATTGCGCTCCGCCAAACGATGTGAGTTTGGCTTGAATTGGATCAGATACCAATGCTTCATGTGCAGACACCACCTCGCTCGCTCAAATTTGAACAATAACCATTTCACTGTTCTCTCATGTGATCAGAACACCCTAATCGAAAGTCTCAAATTCGGAAGGATATTTCCTTCAGAACGTTGATATTTTCAACGATTTTTGACGCTAAATGTCATATTTGCTCCTTAAAACCTCCAGATGAAGTATTATAGAGACACTTCTTGACTTGCCTGAAGAAATATTTAGCGATATCTCAAAGTTGAACAGTCATGATTAATTTTGGCCTCACATCTAAAACCATTACCCTCGGGCCTCGCGGAGCAGTGAGGCTCGGTGCGGTAGCCGTGCTGGGGCGTCATTTTGGCTAGTCGGCGTGACGAGCAGCGGGCCGAAGTACGGCTCAAGGTTATGCGTCTGATCGCTCAAAACCCCGAGGTGTCCACCCGCCAAGTTGCAGAGGTTGCCGGCATCTCCAATGGATCGGCTTACTATGTGCTGACAGCCCTCGTAGAAAAGGGCCTCGTCAAACTGGACAATTTCAAAAAAAACCCACGCAAGGGCCAGTATGCCTACCTGCTGACGCCCAAGGGCATACGGGAGAAGTCCTTGCTCACGCACAGCTTCATTGAGCGAAAGCGCGAAGAGTTCAAAGTGCTACAGGCTGAGATCAAAACCCTTGAAGAGGAGGCCGGCCTCGCGGGAGAGGCAATCCCCTCGCCGCGAAGAGGCAAATCCATATGACTGACCTTACGTGCTTCAAAGCCTACGACATTCGCGGCGAAATTGGCGTCAATATTGATGAGGGCGTTGCCTACCGCGTGGGTCGCGCCGCGGCACAACATCTTGGCGCCAAATCTGTTGTGATTGGATTTGATGCGCGCGAAACCAGCCCAGCCTTTGCTGCTGCAGCTGCGCGTGGCGCAATGGACGCTGGCGCAGATGTCTCAGACATCGGCATGGCGGGCACCGAAGAAATGTATTGGGCGGTGACGGAGTTTGGCGCCTGCGCCGGCATTGAAGTGACCGCGTCACATAATCCGATCCATTATAACGGCATGAAGATTGTCAAATCTCAGTCTCAGCCTCTTGAGGATGTGGGCGATTTTCAAGCCATCAAGGCGCTTGCAAGCTCTCAGGCGTGGTCTGATGTGACGGACGTTGGTCGAGAGCTTGAGCGCTCAGAGGCTGCGCGGCAGGCTTACGTGGAGCGCGTGTTAAGTTTTGTTAACCTCCCTGCCCTGCGGCCGCTCAAAATTGTTGTCAATTCGGGCAATGGTGCCGCGGGCCCTAGCTTTGATGCCATTGCGGAGCGCCTGGGAGGCAGCGGCGCACCGCTTGAGTTTGTGCGCGTGCACCACACACCGGATGCCACATTCCCCAATGGCATTCCAAACCCGCTCCTGCCTGAGAACCATGCTGCCACCGCTGATATGGTACTGTCGGAGGGGGCAGACTTTGGCGTGGCTTTTGATGGTGATTTTGATCGCTGCTTTTTCTTTGATGAGGCCGGCCAGTTTGTGCCGGGTGAATATGTGGTAGGCCTCTTGGCATCCACCTTTTTGGAGAAAGAGGCTGGTGCGCGGATTGTTCATGATCCCAGGGTCATCTGGAACACGCAAGACAGCGTCGCCCGAACGGGTGGCGTCGCCGTGCAATCCAAAACGGGCCACGCCTTTATTAAGCAGACCATGCGCGCCCGCGAGGCCGTTTACGGCGGCGAGATGTCAGCTCACCACTACTTCCGCGATTTTGCTTATTGTGACAGTGGGATGATCCCTTGGCTTTTGGTTGCAGAACTTGTCTCCCGCTCGGGCCGCTCGCTTGGGGATTGGGTGAAAGATCGATATGCGGCCTTCCCGAGTTCGGGTGAAATCAACTTCACAGTGTCGGACGCGGGCGTGGCGATTGATAATGTTTTGTCAGCCTACCGCGCGGATGCGCTCTCCCTAGATGAGACTGACGGGGTGAGCTTGGCGTTTGTGGATTGGCGCTTCAACCTGCGCTGCTCGAACACCGAGCCGCTCGTGCGGTTGAATGTTGAGGGCAAGGGCAATGCGGACGCGCTTGGGGCACATGTGAGCGCGATTGCGGATTTGCTTGGCGGAACACGTGCTTAAGCCTGCCGATAATTTAAGATTACGGGCAGTCGACTGAGCTTTCTGGCCCTGCAAAAAAGAAGACTTGATTAAGTAATGAACAAAACAATTAGAAAAGCTGTTTTCCCTGTCGCAGGGTTTGGCACGCGTTTCCTTCCTGCGACAAAGGCAATGCCCAAAGAGCTCTTGCCAATCGTTGACAAGCCTCTGATCCAATACGCCGCGGAGGAAGCAATCGCCGCAGGTGTAGACACACTTATTTTTGTGACTGGCCGCAATAAACGTGCAATTGAAGATCACTTTGATGCCAATCCTGAATTGGAGGCAATCTTGCGCGCGAAGGGCAAGGAAGCGCAGGCCGAAATGGTTCGCAACATCGTTCCTGCGGGAATTGAATGTATGTTCGTGCGTCAGGCGGAACAGTTGGGCTTAGGCCACGCAGTTCTATGTGCGGAACGAGCGGTTGGGGGTGACGCCTTCACTGTGTTACTCGCGGATGATTTTTTGACGGATTATGAACCTGGTGTCACGGCAGATCTCGTTCAGGCATTTGCAGCAAGTGGAAAGTCACAGCTGTCTGTGATGGAGGTCGATGGGCCTGAAATTGCACAGTATGGGGTTGTCGTGCCCAGTGTCTCTGGCGCCGGCATTGCAGGTTTAGTCGAAAAACCTTCAGCAAGCGATGCGCCGTCAAATCTAGCCTCCATTGGGCGATACGTTTTGACGCCAGATTTCTTTGACACCCTGCGTGGCTTGCGCGCAGGAACGGGTGGCGAAATACAGCTCGCGGATGCAATCAACATACACGCACAGAGTGGGTTAGTGGAAATGGTGCGCCTGAATGGCAAGCGTTTCGACTGCGGGTCAGTAGCAGGATTTATGGCGGCATCGTCCCATGAATTTGCGTCAAGGGGCTTTCGGTAGGGCGGTGTAGATGTTCTTTATTCAACACTTTAGAGCAACCTCCGTTTTACGTTATGGAGAGACTGGTGAGTTGTCCGTCTCCGCAAAAGAACAAAACTTAGAACATTAATCGCAGGACTTAGCAGGAACTAAAGATGAACGATTACATTGTAAAAGACATCGCGCTTGCGGACTTCGGCCGCAAAGAGCTCAATATTGCAGAAACCGAGATGCCAGGGCTTATGGCTCTGCGCAAGGAGTATGGCGAAGACAAGCCGCTCAAGGGCGCGCGTATTGTTGGCTCACTTCATATGACAATTCAAACAGCTGTTTTGATTGAAACGCTGGTCGAGCTTGGCGCGGATGTTCGCTGGGCATCATGCAATATTTTCTCAACACAAGATCATGCGGCAGCGGCTATTGCACAATCTGGTGTGCCTGTGTTTGCGATCAAGGGCCAGTCACTTGAGGAGCATTGGGACTATCTTGACCGCTCGTTCATGTTCCCCGAGGGCGCGAATATGATCCTTGATGATGGCGGCGACGCGACACTTTATGTGCTGCTCGGCGCACGTATGGAAGCGGGCGAGGATGTGCTTGCGGTTCCAACGTCTGAAGAAGAAGAAGTGATCAAGGCGCAAATCAAGAAGCGCATGGCCGAAACACCTGGCTGGTTTGCCAAAACACGCGATGCGATTAAGGGCGTCTCAGAAGAGACAACAACTGGCGTTCACCGCCTCTATGATCTGCACAAAAAAGGCCAGCTGCCTTTCCCTGCGATCAACGTGAACGACTCTGTGACCAAGTCAAAGTTTGATAACAAATACGGCTGTAAAGAGAGCCTTGTTGACGGTATCCGCCGCGCGACCGATACGATGATGGCGGGTAAAGTAGCGGTTGTTATGGGCTATGGAGATGTTGGCAAAGGCTCTGCGGCAAGCCTGAGCGGCGCTGGTGCGCGTGTGATTGTGACAGAAGTTGATCCGATCTGTGCGCTTCAAGCTGCCATGGACGGCTATCAGGTGACGACATTGGAAGATGTTGTGGCCACTGCTGATATCTTTGTGACCACAACAGGCAACAAAGACGTGATCCGCATCGAGCATATGCGCGAAATGAAGGACATGGCGATTGTCGGGAACATCGGCCACTTTGACAACGAGATTCAAGTTGCCAGCCTGAAGAACCACAAGTGGACCAATATCAAAGAGCAGGTCGATATGATCGAAATGCCCAATGGTAACCGCTTGATCCTCCTGTCTGAGGGCCGTCTTTTGAATCTTGGCAATGCGACGGGACATCCTTCGTTTGTTATGTCTGCTTCGTTCACAAACCAAGTTTTGGCGCAAATGGAGCTTTGGCTGAAAGGCGAAGAGTATCAGCCCGGTGTTTACATTTTGCCCAAGCATCTGGACGAAAAAGTTGCGCGTCTGCACCTCGATCGTATCGGCGTGAAGCTTTCAAAACTCGACAAAGAGCAAGCTGATTATATTGGTGTGAGCACAGAAGGGCCGTTCAAGCCCGAACACTACCGTTACTAAGCCTGAGCTAAAAAGTATAACTAATATTAATACAAATCCCCCCTCCCCCACCAACGGCTTCCTGACGGTGAGGGCGGTATTCAACTGGAGCACATTTCATGACACGATCTAATTACACATTTACTTCGGAGTCTGTTTCCGAGGGTCACCCGGATAAAGTCTGCGACCGAATTTCCGATGCAGTACTTGATGCCTTTTTGGCCGAGGAACCTGAGGCGCGTGTTGCAGCAGAAACGTTCGCCACAACAAACCGCGTTGTGATTGGCGGCGAGGTTGGCTTGTCTGATCCTGAGAAGCTGAAAGACTATATGGGCCGCATCGACGAGATTGCGCGCGCGTGCATCAAAGACATCGGCTACGAGCAGGATAAGTTTCACTACGAAACAGTTGAGATCACCAACCTGCTGCACGAACAGTCAGCTCATATTGCCCAAGGTGTTGATGCCTCTGCGGACAAAGATGAAGGAGCAGGTGACCAAGGGATAATGTTTGGTTTTGCCACGAACGAAACTGACGCGTTCATGCCTGCTCCGATCCAGTATGCCCACGCGATTTTGCGCCGCTTGGCGGAAGTGCGCAAAGACGGCACAGAGCCAAAATTGGGGCCCGATGCTAAGTCACAGCTATCTGTTGATTACCGCGACGGCGTACCCGTTGGTGTGTCCTCGATCGTATTGTCGACCCAGCACCTTGATGCCTCAATGAGCAGTGCCGACGTTCGCACAGTCGTTGAGCCCTACATTCGTGAAGTGCTGCCCGAGGGGTGGATTTCTGCGGATACCGCTTGGCATGTGAACCCCACTGGCAAGTTTGTGATTGGCGGGCCCGATGGGGACGCAGGTCTGACGGGTCGCAAAATCATCGTCGATACCTACGGCGGTGCGGCGCCCCACGGTGGGGGTGCGTTTTCGGGGAAAGACCCGACCAAAGTAGACCGGTCAGCGGCCTACGCAGCGCGCTATCTCGCCAAGAATGTTGTGGCTTCTAGTATGGCTGCGAAATGCTCGATCCAGCTGAGCTATGCGATTGGCGTGGCTGAGCCACTTTCGATCTATGCTGATACATTTGGCACCGGCGAAGTGGATGATGCGGCGATTGAAAAGGCGATCCGTACAACGATGAGCCTAACACCGCGCGGTATTCGCGAACATCTAGGGTTGAACCGCCCGATCTATCAGCGCACAGCGGCCTATGGTCACTTCGGGCGTAGCCCCGAAGTGGACGGCGGATTTAGCTGGGAGCGCACGGATCTGGTGGATGCGCTGAAGGCAGCGGTCTGAGCGCTAATGATGCTAATTTAATTTCAGAGAAAAATACCCTAGGACATAGACGTAGAGAGACTTGGGCGTCCGGCATTGCTCGCGAACAGTATCTGATAAAAGAAAGTTGAGATAATGGTAAACATGAAAAAAGCACTTATTACTGGGATAACGGGCCAGGATGGTTCCTACCTCGCTGAGTTCTTGCTCGATAAGGGCTACGAGGTTCACGGCATCAAGCGCCGTGCTTCTTCTCTGAACACCCAGAGAATTGATCACCTCTACGAGGACCCCCACGCATCAAATCCCCGCCTCAAGCTGCACTACGGCGACTTGACTGACACTTCGAACCTCACGCGACTTATCCGCGATATTGAGCCGGATGAAGTCTATAACTTGGGTGCGCAGTCGCATGTGGCTGTCTCTTTTGAGGCCCCCGAATATACAGCCGACGTTGATGCCATTGGCACGCTGCGCATCCTTGAAGCAATCCGCTTCCTCGGCCTTGAGCAGAAGACCCGCTTCTATCAGGCCTCGACATCAGAACTCTTTGGTCAAGTACAGGAGACGCCGCAGCGTGAGACTACGCCCTTCTATCCACGGTCGCCTTACGCCGTCGCCAAAATGTACGCCTACTGGATCGCCGTAAACTACCGCGAGAGTTACGGCATGTATGCGTGCAACGGGATCCTATTTAACCACGAATCTCCTCGGCGCGGGGAGACTTTTGTGACGCGCAAAATTACTAGGGGGCTGTCCAATATCGCACTGGGCCTCGAGGACTGCCTCTACATGGGCAACATTGACAGCCTCCGCGATTGGGGCCATGCTAAGGACTATGTTCGCATGCAGTGGATGATGCTGCAACAGGATACACCCGAAGACTTCGTCATCGCGACGGGCGAGCAGTACTCCGTGCGCGAGTTTATTAAGTGGTCAGGCCGCGAGCTGGGCCTGACCATTGAGTTCAGCGGCAGTGGTGTCGAGGAAGTTGGCACTGTTACCGCCGTTGAGGGCGAGCTGGCACCAGCACTCTCAGTGGGTGACGTCGTTGTTCGCATCGATCCGCGATACTTCCGCCCTGCGGAGGTTGAAACCTTGCTCGGCGATCCCACCAAGGCAAAAGTAAATCTTGGCTGGGTTCCGGGAATCACCGCCCAAGAAATGTGCGCGGAGATGGTCGCCGAGGACCACAAGGCCGCGCGCCGCTCAAAACTTCTCATAGAGCATGGGCTAGAACTTCCAGTCTCGCTAGAAAACTGAGGTTAGCCAAATGACAAAATATTACGTTGCAGGGCACCGAGGCATGGTGGGTAGCGCGATCACTAGAAAACTTAGGTTGGCTGGCGAGACAGATATTGTCACCCGCACCCATGCTGAACTAGATTTGACCAACCAGCAGGCCGTCCGTGATTTTATGCTGGCTGAGAGGCCTGACGTGGTGATCCTTGCCGCAGCAAAAGTCGGGGGAATCTACGCCAATAACACCTACCCAGCTGAGTTCATTTACGAAAACCTGATGATTGAGTGCAATGTCATCCACCAAGCCTTTGGAGTTGGTGTCAAAAAGTTGCTGCAGCTAGGTTCATCATGCATATACCCCACAGCTGCGCCGCAACCGATGAGCGAGGACGCCCTGCTCACTGGCATCTTGGAGCCAACAAATGAGCCATATGCAGTAGCAAAAATTGCGGGCATCAAGCTCTGTGAGAGCTACAACAGGCAGTACGGCGTCGACTATCGCTCTGTCATGCCGACAAATCTTTATGGGCCTGGAGATAATTTCCATCTCGACAACAGCCACGTAATACCCTCCTTAATACGCCGGTTTCACGAGGCGACACGGGATGGATCGGACGAAGTTGTGATCTGGGGTAGCGGCACTCCAAAGCGCGAGTTCTTACATGTCGATGACATGGCCGCGGCTTCGCTCTTTGTACTGAATGTGCCCAAGCAACACTATAACGAGAATACTGAACCAATGCGGAGCCATATTAACGTCAGTACTGGTGTCGACATCACAATCCTCGAGTTAGCTCAGCTCGTCGCCAAGGTGGCAGGCTACAGCGGCAAAATCACTATGGATCCAAATAAACCTGATGGCACTATGCGCAAACTTATGGACGGCGAACGTTTATCCAAGATGGGCTGGAGCCCTAAAATCACACTCAAACAGGGGCTAGCTGATACGTACGCGTGGTATCTCGAGAATTTTCAGACGGTCCGAAAGTAACCAAAGGTAGACTATGCTTAATCAAATTCATCCAGTATTACTATGCGGTGGCACCGGCACACGCCTCTGGCCACTCTCGCGAAAGTCGCATCCCAAGCAGTTTGCGAAGCTGATTGGCGAGGAGAGCTTATTTCAATCTTCAGCCCGCCGCCTGTCGGGGCCAGGCTTTGCTCCGCCCTCAGTTATGGTTGGTTCTGACTATCGCTTTATGGTGGTAGAACAGCTTGCCGCCGTTGAGATTGCGCCGCAGCAGATCCTAGTTGAGCCCTCAGCGCGCAACACAGCCGCAGCCATTTGCGCCGCGGCAGTCGCATTAGATATCAAGAATGGTGACAACCTTATGTTGGTAGCACCATCTGACCACGTCATTCCTGGCGTAGACCGCTTCAGGGACGCAGTTGAGTCGGCTGTGCCAACAGCACTCGCAGGGCAGATCGTAACGTTCGGAATTCGTCCCGACCGCGCCGAGACTGGGTATGGCTGGCTGGAACTAACGGCACGAGCCGGCGAAGCCTCCCCCCTTGCCCCACAGCCCCTCAGGTCATTTGTTGAAAAGCCAGATGCGGAAGCTGCGGAGGCGCTATTGGCGGGAGGAATGCACCTCTGGAATGCGGGCATCTTCCTCTTCTCAACATCAACGATTCTGGAAGCATTTGAAAAATACGCACCAGAAACCCTTGCACGGGTACAAAAAGCTTACGATGGCGCTCAAACAGACCTCGGCTTCACCCGCCTAGAAGCCGCACCTTGGTCACAGCTCGAAGACATCTCAATCGACTATGCTATCATGGAGCACGCACAGAACATATCAGTGATACCTTACGTTGGGTCATGGTCTGATTTGGGCGACTGGCAGGCCATTTGGCGTGAAGGTCAGCCTGACAGTGCCGGCGTCGTGACAAATGGACCTTCAACAGCACTTAATTGCAGAAACACACTTCTTCAGGCGACAAGTGAATATCAAGAGCTCGTCGGGATAGGCTTAGAGGATATCGTAGTTGTGGCTATGCCAGACGCTGTGCTCGTCGCGAAAAAAGACCAAACACAGAACGTCAAAGAAGCCGTCTTGGCACTTAAGTCAAAGGGGGTAGCACAGGCAGAGAACCTACCACGCGATCATCGACCTTGGGGATGGTATGAAAGTATTGCGCTCGGCCCACGTTTCCAAGTTAAACGCATAGTCGTTAACCCTGGTGCAGCTCTCTCCCTTCAATCACATCACCACCGGTCTGAGCACTGGATCGTTGTCGAGGGCACTGCGAAGGTAACTATAAATGAGCAAACACAATTGGTGAGCGAAAACCAATCAGTCTACATTCCACTCGGTGCTATTCACAGAATGCAAAATCCTGGACAGCTTCCCCTTACGTTGATCGAAGTTCAAACCGGAAGCTACTTTGGCGAGGATGACATCGTAAGGTACGATGATGTCTATGCGCGTGGACAAGGAGCGAAGGGTTGAAATGTCATTCAAGATACAACCAATTACTACATCACGAAAAACCGAAAAGTAATTTATTTTCAATTCCCACAATAATGATATAAAATCAAAATAAGAAAAATTTTAGTAGCCCTAGTTATTATAAAGCATTCGCAATGTTTATTCTGGTTAAATGAAAATAATTTCTTAAAGTTGAACGCCAGCAAAGAGGTATAAAGTCTATGACGAATATTAAAGTCCCAATATATAAACCAGACTTAACGGGCAACGAAATGAAATATGTTAGTGAGTGTATCAACTCTTCCTGGATTTCATCGCGCGGTAAATTTGTCAGTGAATTTGAAAAATCTTTCTCTAACGCAGTAAAGGTTGAACATGCTACGTCGGTTTGTAACGGCACTGTCGCCCTCCATCTAGCATTGGTTGCCTTAGGAATTGGACCCGGTGACGAAGTGATAGTTCCAACATTAACGTATATAGCCTCAGTGAACGCTATTGTATATTGCGGGGCAAAACCAATTTTTGTAGATTCAAGCTCTGAAACTTGGCAGATTGATCCAGACTCGGTTATTGATAAAATAACTCCCAATACCAAAGCTATTATGGCAGTACATTTATATGGCCAGGCTTGCGACATGGACGCACTGTTAAATATAGCCAAAAAACATAAATTATTTCTGGTTGAAGACTGTGCCGAAGCTTTTGGGACGTATTATAAAAACAAACATGTGGGTACATTTGGTAATATCTCAACTTTTAGCTTTTTTGGTAATAAAACAATTACCACAGGCGAAGGTGGTATGGTTGTAAGCAACGACAAAACATTAATTGAAAGGGCTCGGCATTTCAAAGGTCAAGGCTTGGCTGAACACCGGCAATATTGGCACGATGTCGTGGGATACAATTATCGAATGACGAATATTCAAGCAGCAATTGGTTTGGCCCAATTAGAAAGAAGTGCTAATTTTATTTCACGAAAACGCGAAATAGCAGATCTTTACAAGAACCTACTAAGTAGCTTACCTTTGGACGTCCACCGAGAGGCACTTCAAACGGTACATAGTTATTGGATGACGTCAATATTGTTAGAGGACCCTAATCTACGCGAGCCCTTGCGCGAGAAGTTAAGCTCAGCTGGTATCGAAACACGCCCTCTTTTTTATCCAGTTCACACAATGCCTATGTATGCAAAAAGTTATGAACGCTTCCCAGTTGCTGAAAGCTTAGCATGGCGGGGAATTAATTTACCAAGTTATCCAGGCCTATCAAACGAGCAAGTAGACTATGTCTGTCAAAAAATTAATTCTTTCTTCAAAGATTTGAATTAAAAATATTTTTTAAGTTAGATGACGTCCTGAAAATAAGTAAAATTCTTAAAATTAAATTGGAGCTTATATCAAAAAAAATGATTGAATTTATACTTATAGGTAGTGGTGGATTTTCGTTAGAAGTCGCCGAATACATACGCGATTTAAATGCTCATTCTGATGGTGCGGGAAATACTGCTTATGTAACTGACATAGTCTCGTCATCTTACGCACGATTTGATGATGTTTGTTCTATCTTGGGCTATCAGCCCAAACTTCATGAGACGCCGATCTCGGTAAAGAACAAATTTGAAAAAAAAGTATTGATTTGTTTAGGCTCTCCTGAAGTCAGGCATAAAAACTTTTTAGAGCTTAAAGGCTTGGGCTTTACATTTGGTACATTTGTGCATGAATCCGCATGGGTTGCAAAAAGTGCCCGAGTAGATGAGGGCGCAATAATCTGCCCGTTTGCTTTCATTGGTGCGATGGCGTGGGTCGGGGCAAACAGCGTTATAAATACGCGTGCAACGGTCGGGCATGATGTGAGGGTTGGGGTTTCAGCTGTGTTGTCCCCGCATTGCGATATGAACGGCGCAAGCAAATGTGGAAGTGTGTCGTTCATAGGGGCTGGTGCCATCTTGGACCCAAGTGCCGAGATAGGCGACTATACCAAGGTTTCATCTGGTGCAGTCGTGAAACAGAAGTTTGGCGATGGTTTCCTGCTGGCCGGAAGTCCAGCGAAGGGTCGAGAGTTGTTCAAGGTCGGAAACACAGATACGGAATAAGAATCCGTACAGATAGGAAGAGAGAGAATGAAACAACATATTTTGGACGTTTTTCGCGACGTGTTCTCAGCGCCCACGGGTGTGGATACAAATAAGTTGATCTACAATGATTACCCTGGCTGGGATTCAGTTGGGCATATGACGTTAGTGGCGGCACTTGAAGAGAAATTCGATTGCATGCTGGAGATGGATGATATCCTTGACATGAGTTCATATGCCAAAGTCTGCGAAATTATGAGCCGTGTGATCGCTGATGGTTGATCTTTCGGGTAAAATTGCTGCCATCACGGGCGCGTCGCGCGGTATAGGTTGGACTACGGCGCAAACGTTCGCGAAAGCAGGAGCCTCTTTGGTACTGAACGCGCGCAGGGGTGGAGAGGTTTTTGAGGCGCGCTGCCAAGAACTGCGAGACAAATATGGCGTGGCGGTTGTGGCTTGTCCTGGCGATGTCGGCGACCCAATGACGGCGCAAGCGATAGCTAAGGCGGCTTTTTCTGAGTTTCGTGCCCTTGACGTGATGGTCAACAATGCGGGTGTCCTAAATGACGGACTTATCGGCATGATCTCTGAGGAGCAGGTACGCTCGACTATGGCGACCAATCTTGAAGCGGTGATCTGGTGTACCCAGGCCGCCGGCCGTTTGATGAAACGTAGGAAGCAAGGCAGTATTATTAACCTAACCTCGATCATCGGCACAAATGGCAATGTCGGTCAGGTGGTTTACGGGGCTTCAAAAGCAGGGGTTATTGGTGCAACGCTCTCAGCCGCAAAGGAGCTAGCCGACAGTAATATCCGCGTCAACGCGATTGCGCCAGGCTACATCGAAACCGACATGATACGAGCTATTCCTGAGGCCACCCATCAAGAGCGTTTGAATAGTATCGGAATGGGGCGTGTCGGAACCCCTCAAGACATTGCAAATACAGCTCTTTTTCTTGCGAGTGATCTGTCGACCTATGTCACGGGACAGGTGATCGGTATTGATGGGGGAATGCTGATCTGACATGGAAACGCTAACTGACTCCTTACGGATTGACGCGCTCCCGCCTCAGACGCCGCTTTTGTCGGACGATACCTCCGAGGCTTGGTTAACGGCGGGTGAACTGCGCGCTCGATCCGAAGCATGGCGCGAACGGCTTGCAGGCCCGCGCATGCTCATGTTTCACTATATCTATAATACGGTAGAAGGCGTCGCGCAGTTCTTGGGTGCTGCATCCGCGGGGCATGTCGTTGCTCTTCTCGATCCAAAACTGCCTTTGCAGGCAAAGTCCGATCTCGCTGTGCGATATAATCCCGGCATCATCCTAGATAACAGTACTGAGCTGATGCACGACACCCCCCTAGGGCTGCATGCCGAACTTGCGGTTCTGCTGTCCACCTCCGGTTCCACAGGTAGCCCCAAATTTGTGCGCCTGAGCGCAAGCAATCTGGCCTGCAACGCGCGAGCAATTGCCGAGGTTTTGGATGTTCGGGCGCCGGAGGTGGGTTGTGGGCATTTACCTTTACACTATTCGTATGGTCTTTCCGTTCTTACTAGCCATCTGAGTGCTGGAGCACCATTGCATCTGACGGAGAGGGGCTTTCTGGACCCGGACTTTTGGCCCCAAATGAAGCGTTGGCGGATTGCTCATCTGCCTGGCGTGCCTTTCCACTACAATACTTTGCGCCGGTTCAACTTTGCCAAGCTGGACCTGCCAGATTTGCGCGTGATGACACAAGCTGGCGGAGCTCTAGACGTGCGCATTCGCAAGATGGCTCATGATTGTATGGACGCGCGCGGCGGACGGTTTCATGTAATGTATGGCCAGACCGAGGCTGCTCCGCGCATTACCACCCTCGCGCATGATGATTTTGCGGCCCACGCCGAAACGGTTGGCCAAGCTCTTCCGGGAGGGCGAATTGAAATCGTCGGTGCAAATGACGCTCCTGGTGTCGAAGGTGAAGTGATTTATCACGGCCCAAACGTGATGATGGGGTATGCAGAAAACCCGGGCGATCTCGCATTGGGCGACGATAATAGGGGGCGCCTTGCCACCGGTGACATTGGACGTCTCGATGAAGAAGGCCGTCTCACCATCACCGGGCGCATCAAGCGTATGGGCAAGATTGCGGGGCTGAGGGTGAACCTTGACGAGGTGGAACGAGCCCTTAGCGGTCTCGGGGAAGAATTCGCCGTGGTTGGAAAAGGCGATGGGCTATTGCTCTATCACTTGCCAAACGCTGCCCCAGAAGCGCTCAAGGAACGGGCGCTCAAACAGCTTTCAGACCGTTTCACTTTGCCTAAGACCGCCTATCGGTTCCAGAAAATAGCGGAATTTCCGCGCACCACCCGAGGTAAAATAGATTATCAGGCGTTGAGTTAAACGTCGCGCAGGAGATGCCCATGTTGGATAAGTATTTGGCACTGACACCCTACAGCCTTGCTGTGTCCGAGCGTCGTGCGAAGATGTTAGAAGATCTTAACGCCCTTACTCTGTATCACGCGACCAATTGCGAGCCTTATCGTAGGATTCTTGATGGGCTTTGGGGCGGCCAAACGGGTGCGGCGTGCGTTGAGGACATGCCATACCTGCCTGTCTCGCTCTTCAAGACCCATCAACTGCTATCGGTCGCTAACGACGCCGTCCGCGCAACACTGACTTCGTCTGGTACCACGGGCGCTGTGGTTAGTCAGATCTACGTAGATAGCGATACGTCTCGAAACCAACAGCTTGGCCTTGCCAATTCTCTGGGGCATATCCTCGGTAAGAAACGTCTGCCTATGCTTGTGCTTGACACCGACGCCACCTTCCGCAACCCCAAATATATGAATGCACGCGGTGCAGGCGTATTGGGGATGATGCGTTTCGGACGTGATCACCACTTCGCTCTGACACCGGATCTTGAACCGGCGGTGGATGTCGTAGAAACCTTTCTGGACAAGCATGGGGATGGGCCATTCTTCATGTTTGGTTTCACCTTCCTAGTCTGGACGAGGTTTTTCGAAGCGCTAAAAGATCGAGGTCTGGACCTCTCAAATGGTGTGCTCATCCATTCCGGTGGGTGGAAGAAAATGGAGGAGCAGGCCGTAGATAACTCAGTATTTCGCGCTAGATTCCAAAAGAGCTTCTGTTTGGAAAAAATATACAATTTCTACGGCATGGTGGAGCAGCTCGGTTCCATCTTCCTCGAAGGTCCGGACGGCTTGCTCTACCCGCCAAATTTTTCCGACGTGATCATCCGCGATCCGGAGACATTCGCGCCAACGCCAAAGGGAACAGCTGGAATCATTCAGGTTCTGAGCTTGATACCCGGCTCATATCCCGGCCACAGCCTGCTCACTGAAGACATGGGGGTGATAGAAGCGGTGGATGCTGATCACGAAGGCTGGAACGGGAATGGGCTAAGAGTCATCGGTCGCGTGCCCAAGGCGGAACTGCGCGGCTGCTCGGATGTGGTTTCTCAAAAGTTGAGCGTGTGATATGGAACTCTTTACAAAAAATGGCTTGCAGCCAATTGACCCGGAGGCATTGGTTGCGCAGGTCGATGCGCTGACCTTTAGTGGGCGCCCTCCGTTCGACCCAAAGTCCGTCGAAGTGCTGGGTGATTTGTCGAAAAGATTAATACGGACACCCCTTGCGAAACAGGCCCCGCAGCTTGTCGCGCTAGGATTTTGGCTGCGTCCCAGCCAACTTTCGTTAGCTGTTAAGCGCTTTAATGCAAAGTTGCCAGCTGAGGCGCGCGCGAAAGCACGCGGTATTGCACTGCATTTACCACCCCAGAATGTTGATACGCTTTTTGTGTACTCCTGGGCACTATCTTTGCTTGCTGGGAATGTTAACATTACACGCCTACCGAGCGAAATGACCGATAATCTTAGCTGGCTAATGTCTACCATATCTGAGGTACTCGAGCCGCATGGCCTCGCCAAGACTCAGCTGTTTTGCAGCTATCCTCATTACAGTCATATGACCGAGCGTCTCTCTTCTCGTGCTGATTTGCGAATGATCTGGGGCGGTGATGCCAAGATCGCATCAGTCTCAAAATTTACTGTACGGCCCGATGGGTTGTCACTTGGATTCTCCGATCGAAAATCGTTCTCCGTCATTTCGGCTCGTGCTTATGCCGCTATGGATGACGCTGCTCGCGATGCAGCTGCTGGGCACCTTTACAATGATATTTTCTGGTTTGATCAGTTGGGCTGTGGATCACCACGCGTGGTTTTCTGGCTTGGTTCGCCCAATAATGACAGACAGGATCTCTACAGAAGAATCGATGCAATCGCTTTACAGAAAGAATATTCCGTAGAAACAGCTACAGCATTATCGAAGATCAGCCATATGAACGAACGCCTAGCATCTGCGCAAGCGAGCAAAGCTACTCGATACTCCAACCGCCTAAGTGTACTCGAGGCTCAAATAGACGGTACTCTGTTAGACAGTGCCCAAGGTGCAGGCATGCTATATGACGTCTCAATCTCGAATATAACACAAATCTCACCGGTCTTAAACAGGCACACGCAGACCATAACACATTTAGGCTTATCCAAGGCAGAGCTAACTACGTTAATTCAAATTATGGCACGCTACGGAGGGTATCGACTTGTACCAATTGGCAACGCTCTTTCATTTTCTAATGTTTGGGATGGCGTTGATTTGATGGACCACATGACCAGACAACTCATAACTCAAACTTAATTATACCGATTATATGACTTCATAACGAAATCGTACCATAACAAATAAAAATATCACGAGTTCACGGCAGGCATAAATAAAGAAGAACTAATAGCCTATAATGACAAAAAAAACGTACATTACCAAACTAAAGGCGCTCGATAAGAGATACCAACGTATTGTTAAATCGAGCTCGTTGGGTGTGTTAGCGAAGATTTCAAGCGCTGTAGTAAACCTATTATTAGTTCCATTGTTGTTAGATTATTTAGGGACTGAGAGATTTGCACTTTGGGCCATAGTCGGGTCTCTTATATTGTGGCTTCAATTAACTGACTTTGGCTTAGGGGCAGGGCTCATAAATCAATTGTCCAAATCATATGGCAACGGCGATTTAATTGCAGCATCAAGTTATATTTATATCACAACAAAAGTATTAACCTGGATAAGTATCTTATTCACACCCATTTTTCTCTCTGTAACTTTATTGATACCTTGGGGTACAATATACAATATTGGATCTATAGATTTAACAAATGAACTTCGAAATTGCATTATAATCTCTGGAGTAGTATTTCTAATTAGCTCACCACTATCAACAATACAGAAATTGTATATATCATTTCAATTATCATACATTGCCAGCACATTCCAGATACTATCGTCTGCAATAATATTACTCTCCGTGTCATTACTAATAAAGATACAAGCGCCAATTGAAGTTCTAATAATATTTCTCAGTTCCACCCCTTTGCTAACAAGCATTTTACTTTGGATCCATTTTATTTCAAGCAAAAGCGCGCCCTTAAAAATAGTAAAAACAAATCATAATATTGAACAAATTAAAAGTATAGCGTCACTAAGCATTCCCCTGTTTCTGCTACAAATAAGCTCGTTATTTGTAAATGAAGTTGTGATCATCTTGATTGCCAATATCGGGTCACTGTCCGACGTTACCAATTTTAACATTATTCAGAAAATTTATATTCTTGGCTTTATCATGGCATCAGCATTTACCTACCCATTTTATCCCGCAATTCGTGAAGCTTATGAGAAAAACGAAATATTTTGGATGAAAAATGCAATAAAAAATATATTTATAATAAGAATCACAATTGTGATCCTTTACAGTACGGTTTTATTTGTATTCGGGAACCAAATACTAAATATTTGGTTAGGTGAAGCTACGATGCGTAACCCTTCCTTAACCCACTGGGCAATACTAACTTCTTGCATGATTTTGGTGACACTGAGTTCAATATTAGGTGAGATTTTATCTATTCTAGATTATCTATGGCGACAGATCATTTATGTGGTACAGACTTCAATCGTTGTGATTTTTGGTTCATATATTTATTTCTCGGAATATGGCATCTATTCCATCTATATGGCAACATCGATTGCAACGCTTGCACCAATCATGGGGTATTTTGTGACGTTAAAAAATATCATAAAATTGAAGGAGTCCTGAAAAAATGAACCAAACAAAAAGAACTTACGAAGAAATCGAGCTACGTGAACGCACACCTATAGAATTAATTCAGAGCTCGTTAAAAGGTATTTTCTTGTCTCCCACAGTGCTACTATTATCTCTTATCAAAAGAAGAACTGGCGCACGTTTTCATGCTGCATTAAGTTTCATCGGCATAAAGCTTCTTTTCTCCAAATTAGCATTTTCAAAAAAATATAATCTAATTTTCAGACCAATGGATTCCGTGAGATATTTCGAATTCGATTTTTTTTGGAAAACCATACTTAACACACCCTATAATTGTAAATATTTAGATATATCGTCGCCTCGCCTCTTCACTTTCAGGGCCTTAAAATCCGGTAAAGTATGTTCTGCAACCATAGGAAATCCAGATCCAGATGATCTTCTACAAACAAACCAATTTTACCGTGCCGCAAAAATTCACCATCGTGCTGAATTTGTAAAATCGACGGCAGTTGAATTGTCCAGAGACGAGAAGCTGTATGATTTAATCGTTTGCATTTCTGTTTTAGAACATATTCCTTCTGAATTTATTGAGGAAAACTTAGAAGCTATCTGGAATATGCTTTTGCCTGGCGGAACCCTATGTATTTCCGTTCCATGCACCACTAAAACTTTTGATGAATATATTAATATAGATGAATATGGTGTGTACCAAAATGAGCATAACGGTTACGTTTTTGGTCAAACCTATTATGACAGTGAACTCTTACACAATCGTTTTTTTTCTCGCTTCGGAGAACCAAAACGATTACAAATAATTATCGAGCGAAATCCAAATACATTTAACAATAATAGATTAGAGAAATTAAGCTCGAAAAATTATCCCTTCTGGAATGAGTCCACATTTGTAGCAGAGGGGTACAACCAATTCTCAAGCATCAGCGATATTAACGGAAATGGTGTTATAGCTATGGAGTTTCAAAAAAAATGAGAATTGCTGTAATTGACCATTTTGGCAACCGAGGCGGAAGTAGTCGAGTAATCGCAGCGCTTTTACCAGCAATAAAAGCTTCTCAACCCGATTGTGATTTAGTTTTTTTCGGTAATAAGGCGGCAATAAAGCGAGAGAATTTGGAAGAAATATTTTTGAACCACAATATACAAGTCGAATATTTATCTAATACAAAGATAGTAATCTTAAAAATTCTCTCATCCAACTTATATCAAAAAATTAGATCAAAATTTACTTCAAAATTTTCAAAAAATACATTCTCTTTTATCAAGTGGGTTTCGATAAAACCGCCGTTTAGCTTAACTCGAGAAATCCGAAAAAGAACGGAAGACTTTGATCTTTTGTTCTTCCCCTGGCCATTCCACCTTGATTGGATTGAAACATCGGTACCAAGTGTTGCCATTTTTCACGATTTCAACCATAAATATTACTTTTCCGGGGGGCATACATTTTCACAATCTTATCGTGATGAGGCTGACGCAAATATTTATTCGTGGCTCCGTAATTGCACCCCTATTGTATCTTCCAAATTTATAAAACAAGAGTTACTCAAATTTTACCCTGAAATTGACAAAGATATCAATGTAATCCATTTACCGCAATTAACGCTCAAAAAGAAAATATCAGCTGATGATGTTAAACATACGTTGGAAAAATTGGGGGTAGCGAACCCTTACGTCTTGTGCCCAACCCATTTAGTAAGCCACAAAAATCTCGGTCCACTTTTATCAGCAATTCACTACTTGGACACCAAACATATTCAAGTATCACTTGTTCTTACAGGCGCCGGGACAGAAACATTAACTGGTTGTGCAAATAAAATTGGCTTAGAGTTGAGCAGTGGGAAAAATAACGTACAGGGTCTTGGTTATGTATCAAGTTTTGATATAGATTGTCTGATTAGTGGCGCTGAATGCGTAATCAATCCTTCACTTTATGAGGCTGGAAACGGGCCAGGAGTAGACGCTTGGTCATTCGGTGTACCGGTCGCCATGTCAGCAATCCCAGCGTTCGAAGAAAATATTGAAGTACTTGATGTACGTGCCCAATTATTTGATCCACGATCCCCGATTGATATAGCGACAAAAATTGAATTCATTTTGTCGAACCCACAATCTATCCAAAAGGATGTAATGTATTCTAAGGCTGCGATGGAGCGAAACGACTGGGGGGACGTTGCACGAAAGTATATCAATGTATTTGAAAGTACCGCTGATAAACATAACTAAGAATTAGCGAATTGGAGAATGAAAGCAAAATGAAAATTGGCATACTAGCACATGGCTTTATGAATTGGACAGGGGGTATAGATTTTTTAAGGTCGGTCGTGCTAAGTTTAAAAGCTTTCCAACCAGAAGTACAAATCATATTTTTAGTGCCCTCCAAAGGTCCCCGTGTTCAATTGTACAATACGATAATAAGCGTGTTAAATTGGATTACACCACTGATACACAAGGGTGCAGCTCAGCGTGCCATAGTTTCTGATGTTGAAGTGATAAATATGATTTCGAAAATTTCGAAAATCTCAGAAGTTATTAAAATTGATATTGGTACCCGCGCTTTACTGAATGTTTGCAATAAACATGAGATAGACATCTTACTTCCGTCGATCAAGCCGTTACCTAAAGATCTAGCGGTCCCATGGATTGGATACTTGGCAGACTTCCAACACAAATATTACCCAGAGTACTTTAGCAGAATAGAACGACAACGACGTGATAAATGGTTTCTTAAAATGCTCGACCAAGCGTCGTCGGTGTTAGTGAACTCAAATCAAACTCGTTCAGACGCTTCTGAATTGGCACAAGATGCTAAAAACAAGCTAGTATGTTTACCGTTTAATGCAGCGCCTGAAAAGGAGTGGCTTTCAAGCGTTGGTAGCCAAAAAATGAATGCCCATATCCTTAAAGGTCCCTTTTTTATAATTTGCAATCAGTTCTGGAAACACAAGGGGTATGAAGTTGCGCTACAGGCCTTTTCACAATTTTCAAAATCGCATCCTAATGTGAGACTAATCATTACTGGAAAAACACTAGATACTCGTGATCCGACATACTTTGGCAGAATAGAGGAATTGATAAATAATCTCGGCCTCACTTCACGGGTTGACATACTAGGGCTGGTGCCAAAGTTAGATCAAATTCATTTATTAAGATCTTCTATTGCTTTAATACAGCCAACATTTTTCGAAGGTGGCCCAGGTGGAGGCTCAGTTTACGATGCTGTATCAGTAGGTTGTTCATGTATTATCTCAGACATTGCTGTAAATCGTGAATTAGCTTCTGAGAGTTTAGTAACATATTTTAAAGTTGGTGATGCTAACGATCTTGCTAACGTTATGAGGGATCAAGTCGACTTTCATAAGAATAACTTCAAACAACCGGCACAGTTAGAGGAAACTGGTCACATTCGCCGACAGGCTTGCGGACGAGTGTTGTTCGTTACAGTCGAAAATCAGTTATCAAAAAATTGAGAAGTTAGTGCTGCCTTACATTTACACGACTAACATTTTTTTGTCCTTTTTGGTGTTGCTGTGGCCGGTCTGGTTTTCAGTTAGAATATTACGTCTGTCACCAATAAACCCATTTACAATTTTGTTAGCGTGCTCTTTTCCATTTGAATTGTTTAAGATTGTAGGTGGGCCACTCGTACTGCTGGACGAAGGGCTCTTTGACTTTGGTTTTCAATTTTCTCTTCTTATGAATACAGTATTTATTATTTCTTCTTCCTTCTCTTTATTGCTATGGTACAAAGCTAGTGCTTTTATTTCGTTCTCGACGTTGTTTCCCTACGCCCTTTATGCTCCAAATGCTAAAAATACGAATCTCTTGGCAGTTGTATTTTTAGTAATATTTTTCATTTCCTTTATATTACTTGCAACGCATAGCTTTGGGCTATTTAATTGGATTATAAACCCGCGCACGGGCTACCAACTTCACCGTTCGGGCGCTGGACACTGGTATGCTGTAGCTGTTAGTTCCCTATCGGCTTCGTTTGTTTTGTTTCTTTTTTCATATCGTTCTTTGAATAAAGTTGTATTTGTTTTTATTATATTTTTGTTTCTGGTTTATTTAATGGGGTCTAAGGGTTTTTTTGTTAATCTTTTCTCCTCATTTTGCATATTTTTGTGGCTAAATCATCGGCGGTACATCAAACGATTTGTTTATCTGTTTGCACCAATTATCGCTGGGACTTTGATCTACAACTTGTCTCTTGCCTACGCTGGCAATGTCAATTACCTTTCGGTTCTTTCATATTTTGATTATTATTATAATTCGGCAATATATTACAATGCATATTTCAACGGAAAAATTGATTTGTTTCTAGGTGAAGTGTTTTTAAGCAATTTTTGGTCTTATGTTCCAAGGGCTTTATATCCAGAAAAGCCATTTGTTTATGGAGTCACATTGGTTAATGAATTTTTTTATCCTGGTCATGCAGCCTTGGGGCATACACCAGCCTTTGGTGGTGCAGTGAAACAGTTTGCTGATTTTGGTGTGGCAGGCGTCATTTTGGCGGGTTTGTTAAATTCACAAGCTTTATTTATGGCATTTTTGTCGAGAGCGTTCTTCAAAACACTACACAGAGAACAAAACTCTAAGTTAACTGCGGGTGGAATTATAATTTTTGCTGTTATGTTTGATCCTGGTTATGGCGTTTATTTTACTGGCATTACTTACGTCATTGCTGTTTACCTTTTATATTTTACCATATTGCTTTTTAAGAGACACTCAAGATTTTGATTAAAAAATATAAATGGAATTTAAATCACAGAGATTATTACATTATTTTGATGCAGGATAACGATCTCTTTATATTTGATGCATCCTGCATAATTATGCCCAGAAAAACTTTTGGATGAGGTACGTTAGTCACTTACAATCTTTCGATATGCCACGACTGTGCACTAAAATATTTCAGACTTACTAATCCCTCATTTCTCAAGTCATACGCTGTTCGCATAGCTATATTGTTTATATTAGATATGATGCTTTAGACTGTTAGGGGCACTTGTTATGGGTCAGACAAAGCGTGAGGGCTCACAAGAGGCAGATTGGTTAGCATTCAACCCCATCATGCGGCTAGAATTTGGTGGCGCGCACCTCGGTTCGGGCGGCAAGCTGCTAGTAGCGTGGGAACTTGACAGCGCACTCGGGTTGTTCGATTGGCAGCAACAGCATTGCACTGCACCCGATGCGGCAAGAGCAAGGTACATCGGCTGGACGGCATTTTCTCGCAATCAATGTTCGTGCGGCGGGCATGATATGTCTTGTCTGAAACCCCAGCCGCGCGACAGGCGCTAACCACGTCCATACCGCTGTTACAATGCACCTTAAACTCGCGGATCAACCGCAAAATATCATCTTCGTTATATCTTTTCCGGCCATATCGTCTTCCTCAAAATAACAGAGTTTTACTAATTTAGTGGCTCAGTTTTAAGGGGCAAGGACACAGCGGGCCAGATCCCGCCGAACTTCGCCAAATGCGGGAAGATCGAAGACGATGCACTATTGAAGTGCCGCCCAATCGAGCTCATCGACTCTCCGCACTGCCACCGATCCCACATCTCAGATTTCTGTTTGTTCGTATAAAACGTCCGCGTACGATACTTCATCTCTCACACTCCATCTTTCCAAAAAGATTAAAGTGTTGCGCTCACCCATTGAAACCGCCGCAGAAAGCTTCGTTTGAATAGACCGGAGAGCTACAATGCAATAACACTTGTATTAATCACCCGATGGGGGCACGCCAAGCTTTTGGTACATTTTGCTCTCATAGGCCCACGAACCTTTTTGCGAGGATATCCCGTTTGAAAATATCACTCATCACCGTCTGCTATAACAGCGCCGCGACACTAGAGGATGCGATCCAATCTGTTATGGCGCAGAGTTACCCTAACATTGAACACATCATCGTTGACGGTGGATCGACGGATGATACAGCTTCTATATTGAAAAAGTACGATGGCCGCGTTGCAAAAATCGTGTCTGAACCGGACGATGGAATCTATGACGCCATGAACAAGGGGATCTGCCTTGCAACGGGTGACGCGATCGGCTTTTTAAACTCGGACGATTTCTATGCATCAAACGACGTAATCGAAAAGCTGGTAAAGGCCTTCACCAAAGAAGCGGATATGGTAATCGGGGACGTCGCTTTCGTAGACCGCCATAATGTGCGAGAAAGATTGAGGTTCGTAAGCGGGTCGGGGTTTAAGCCTTGGATGTTACGTTTTGGATGGATGCCACCGCATCCTGCAACCTTCATACGCAAAAAAATTTATGATGATTTTGGGCACTACAAGATCGATTTTACCATAGCCGCCGATTACGATTTTTGTGTCAGATCCTTGATGCGCGGGAACCTTCGTACAGTTTATACATCAGAAGTCCTTGTAATCATGCGAGACGGTGGGGCCAGTACAGGTGGATGGAAAAGTACCCTTGTCATTTCTCGCGAAATCCTGCGAGCTCTTAGAGAAAACCGTATTTATTCTAATCCATTGTTCGTTTGGAGCAGGCTTCCAGTAAAATTTTTCCTTCAAAAAATGTTTGTTCGTAGATCTAAAGGCAGAACACCTAATGCCTGAGGACATTGAGGTTTCCCATTGGACCTAATTTCTGTTATGAACTTCCCAAAATATAGGTGTAGATGGACGGACCAGAGCTTATGTCTTTGGATGTCTTGTGGCATCCGTCGTAATACGAAATCGTATATCAAATCGGCTTGAGCATTGGAGCGCACAAACTCGGCGGGCGTGACATTCTTTCCGCTTGCTCCTCCGGCGACGGAAACGGACGCTATTGATTTATTATTCAGTGCTGAGGTTCAGTTTTCAAATGGTCAGCGCTTAAGATTTTCTGTTGATATCTGCCCCAGTAAGCTGCTCAGGCTCATCCAGATTTTGAAGGCCGCATGATTGGCCCTGGAAGTGGGATTCGTGTATATTTGGCTTGCGGTATCACTGACATGCGGAAGGGGATCGGTGGACTTGCGATGCTGGCCCAAGATGTCTTGCGCCAAACACCGGCAGGCGATGCCGTATTTGCATTCCGTGGCCGTCGTGGTGATAGGGTAGTTAAGCAACTCATTCTGCATGCTCATCTCGGCATACATCTTCTTCAGCCTGCGGTTCTGTTCGGCCATGTCCTTCATCTCGGCAATCAAAGATGCGTCCATGCCGCCAAACTTGGCCCGCCATTTGTAAAAGCTGGCACTGCTCATCCCATGATCGCGGCACAGCTCAGAGACCGGCACACCGCCCTCCGCCTGCTTCAGGATCGCCATGATCTGCGCGTCTCTAAAGGGCTGGTGGACTTTGGCAAGTGGCGCACAGAACAGCTGGGACGCAAAGCGCATCATAGCACCAACCTGAAACAAATGATCACCGACGCATGGCGTTGGCATCAAAGCGATGGATACAAAAAATAACGTCCGGCGAGCTTCACATTTCAAGAGGCGGTCAGGTCCATATTCAAATATACTTGGCTTAGTATTTGAAAATTCCCCAGTCACAATGACAGTGTTCAACACACAATTCTTGCTTAGGCATAGCACACGGATTTACACATTTTTATACACACCGCAAATTTAGATAATTTAACTTTTTAAAAACAATAATTTGTAGACACGTATTCCATTGCAAATCCGTGTACAGGAGTTCGATTCTCCTACTCGCCTCCACTTAAAATCAAGCTATTTCAGAAAATTTAGAGCTGGTCTCGCGTGCGCGGGGCGTTTGTACTTTGGGGTTTTAATCTGTGCGTTTTGCAAGTGACCTAACACCCGAAAATCATAAAAATGGCGAGAGTCCAGTTTTGAGACTCTCGCCAGAAACTGCTAAAAGGTCTTTTTACAATTGATTGCTGAATAACCGCTCAAACACACACCAGCACTGCACAGCAATCCTGTGGGAACACGCTCTTTCGAGTTAGTGCAGGGATAAGATTAAGTCCAGATTTGAGACTTTTCAAGCCAAGAAGTCCAAAAAGTCTAAAATATAGACAAAAAACAACCCATTCATATTCCCTTAAGAAACCTCTGTTTTCTTGAAAAGACTGCATCATTGCCAAGGCGATGCCTGCAATGTAGTGTTTTATCACATTTTGCGATTTGGAGCGCACGACTTGGACAATCTTGGCAAAACCGCACAACTCAGGCAGCTCCTTTTTGGTCTCGAGAAAGACTTGGGTATCAGTGAGCTCGGAACCGTGAAGCAAAACATCCTATATGCGGCAACGCTCGTGGCCAAGCCGGATGCGCCTATAGACACAGATGATATACGCACGCATGAGCTGGTTGATGGTGTCCCACGAAGCACATTTTTCAAAGCACTCAAGGAGCTGGTTGCTGCGGGTTTTTTACAGCACTCAGATGGCACGCAAAGAGCCAGCTACATGCTCACAGACAAGGTGAAGTAAATTTTAGTAAGGTAAGGTAAGGTATTGCAGACAGGCTCTTTTAGAGATGACTGGCTTTTTCCATTCATCATCATCACAGTGATTTACTTAATCTCTTTTGGACTAACGATTTACTGGCTTTTGCCCGTTCAAGAAATGTTTGCACCCGAAATGGCGGCTTTCGCGAGCCTGCTGTTCTTGCCACATGGTGTGCGTGTCCTTTCCGCATGGCTGCTTGGCTGGAAGTCCATTGTTTTGATAGCACCCGTGGCGCTCTTTACGCATTGGCTCATATTTGATGCGGAGGGCTTTTCTGCCTCAGGCATTCTTGGCGCAATGTCAGGCGTCATATGTGCTGCAACGAGCTTTTGGCTCCTCGCGAAAGCGGGGCTCGACTTTCAAATTTCCAATAGCAAGCCGGCTAATTGGCGGGACATTATGGTGGCTGGCTGTTTGGCCTCGGTGATCAATACGCTGGGCATAGGCTGGATGTTGGGACTGGATACAACCACAATGACAGGCTACCTGCTTGGCGATGTCTCTGGGCTTTTCGCCTGTATGTTTATCTTGATGCTGACCTTCAAAGTGCTGCGCACCCGATACGCGCAAAGCTAAAATTTCATTTCTTTTCCAGCGGTTTACGTGTCGCTTGCAGGGTCTAAATCCTGATCGTCTTCAGGTGCTTTTAGCGTTGACCAAGTGTCATCCCGCGGCGGCGCAGGCGGGGTTTCGCAAGTGCGCAGATGAATGTTCACTTTGGCAATAAAATTCGCCGAGATCGGCGCCGTGACAAATAGAAACGCCATGATCAAGAGCTCGTGCATTGAGGGCGCGCCCGAGACGTAGGAGTAGGTCATCGACGCAAGAAGCAGTGCGCCGATGCCCACTGTCCCAACTTTTGTCGGCGCGTGAAGCCGCGTCATGGAGTCGTTGAACTTGAGTAGACCGAGCACACCGACAAGCGCAAAGCCTGATCCGATAAGTAGAAAGATCGCTGTGGCGTAGGTTCCTATAACTTCAAAAGTCATTCGATGATGTCCCCCCGCAGAATGAATCGCGCAAGTGCGACTGTGGACACGAAGCCAAGCATTGCGATGAGCAAGGAGACTTCAAAATAAATCCGCACGCCTTGGTGGATACCCAGCAGGATCACGAGGCCGAGCGCATTGATCACCATGGTATCGAGCGCCAAGATACGATCGCCTGTGCTTGGGCCAAGAACGAGGCGGATCATACACATCAGCTGCGCCACAGCGAGCGATATAAAGGCAATGCTGAGCGCTAAGCTCATCAGATCGGGAGCAGACATCATGAGAAAATCTCCTTCAGGCGGGCCTCATAGCGGCTCTTAATATCGTCGCGCACGGCGTCCGGATCCTCGGTGTGGAGGACATGCACCAAAAGGCTGTGGCCCTCATCAGACAGATCGGCAGAGACTGTCCCTGGCGTGAGAGTGATTGTTCCTGCGAGCATGGTGATGGCCTCGGGCTCCAAAAGATCAAGCGGGACGACAATCCATGCGGGTTTGAGCTTGGGGTTTGGTACGGTAAGCACAATCCATGCAACCTGCACATTGGCGACCATGATGTCCCACATCACAAGGAAGCTGTAGCGGATCATCTTGAAAAGGCGGAAGCGATGGGGCGTATCGGGCCACCACGCGGAAGTTCCCCAAGGGATCAGGATCCCTAGGATGACACCGAAGACAGCCATGCCAGCGGAGAACTCGTTTTGCAGCACGATCCAGACGACAGCGAGCAGCAGTGTCAGAAACGGATGTGGCATAAGCCAGCGGAATGCACGTCCTAGCATCTCAGTGGCCCTCCTTTGGTTGGCTCAACTTGCCGGGCGTATCGAGCACCTTCAACATATAGGGCGCAGGGTCAAAGAGCTGACCTGCAATTTTGCTTGTATAACCATGCATCTGCCCCGCAAAGACCGTATGCGCAGCCAAAAGCACGATCAGCCCACCGACAGCGACGTAAGACAAAGGCCGCGGCACAGAGCGCGACGGATCAGCTTCCTCAAGCGTCAGACTCTCGGCTTTCCAGAACAGGATACTGCCCGCCCGAGCAAAGCCGAGGATGCTGACGAGACTGGACACAAGCACCACGCCCCAGATCCAAGCCGCTTGGGGTGCAGAGAAGCTTGCGTTCAACACGAGAAGCTTGCCCAGGAAGCCTGAGAGCGGCGGCAGACCCGCCATCGCAATCGCTCCGACAAAGAAAAACCCCGCCGTCAGAGCGGCACCAGCCATGGGCGGTTGGGCGGTCAAATCAAGGCCGCCACGGCCAGTGCGCACGAGATCAGCAATCAGAAAGAGCGCAGCGCCCGCGAGCGTGGAATGAATAATGTAATAGAGCGCGGCGGCGATGCCTTCGGGCGTGAACAGCGAGAGCGTCACCATGACCATACCCATCGAACCGATCACCGCAAAGGCCACCAGCCTGTCGAGCTTTTTCGCAGCGAGCACGCCCATCATACCGATTGCAACGGAAACCAGCGCAGCAGGCAAGAGCCAGAGATCATGCAAGCCCTGCGTTGCGGCAAGCTCTGGCGGGAAAATCAGCGTATAGACACGGATGATCGCATAGGCACCCACCTTTGTCATAATCGCGAAGAGAGCAGCCACGGGTGCAGGGGCTTCGGCATAGCTGGAAGGCAACCAGAAGTGCAGCGGCACAAGCGCAGCCTTGATTGCAAACACAAGCAGCAAGAGCACGGCGGCGACACGGATGCCAACGGTTTCCTCGGGGCCGATGAGCGCAACACGCTGAGCCAGATCGGCCATATTGAGGGTGCCTGTCTCGGCATAAATCGCGCCAAGCGCAAAAAGAAAGAGCGTTGAACCGATCAGATTGAACAACACATATTGAACCCCTGCCCGCATCCGTGCGTTTCCGCCTGCGTGGATCATCAGGCCGTAGGAGGCTATGAGCAACACCTCAAAGAAAACAAAGAGGTTGAACAAATCGCCCGTCAAGAAAGCGCCGATGATGCCCATGAGCTGAAACTGGAACAAGGCATGAAAATGTCGGCCGCGATTGTCCCAGCCCGAACCGATAGCATAGAGCAACACAAACAGCGCGAGAACGCTCGTCAGCAAGACCATAAGGGTCGAGAGCGCATCAGCGACGAGCACAATGCCAAAGGGTGCAGCCCAGTCACTTAAACGATAGAGCGTGATTGTGCCATCAGACGCCTGCAATGCAAGCGCAGTTGCGATCACAACAAGCGCCACCACACCCGCGAGCGAAAGGGCGCGCTGAATGCCGATATGATAGCGCGCCGCCAGCACGATAAAGGGCGCAAGCAGAGCGGGTAGAACGATGGGAGCGATGATCCAGTGGCTCATGATCGGCCCTCCGCATCGGCTGTCTCTGTCTCGGGTTGGTCATCTACATGATCGTCATTTGAGCCAAGGAACGCGCCTAGCCCGATCATAACGACAACGGCGGTCATCCCGAAGGAAATCACAATAGCCGTCAGAACCAGAGCCTGCGGGAGCGGGTCTGCATAATGCGTGACGCCATCGCGCAAAATCGGCGCACCAGCGATGGTGAGGCGCCCAGACGTAAAGAGAAAGACGTTCACAGCGTAAGTGAGCAGTGAAATCCCAAGGATCACAGGAAACGTGCGCAGACGCAGCACAAGATAAATCCCACCTGCCGTGAGAATACCAATCGCTGAGGCAACCAGAAATTCCATGTTATACGCCCTCCTTGGCATAGCCGGCTTTTTCGGCGGGCGGATCATCCCGTGAGGGGTCGATATCCATTGGGTGCTCCGTGTCGGGCACGTGGGCGCGACGTGCAAGGCGAGAGAAGCTCTCAAGCGAGAGCATCACAGCACCAACAACAGCAAGGAAAACCCCGAGATCAAACAGCGCAGCAGTTGCCAATTCAAATTTCTCAAACGGCGGGATGCGCACATATGTGAAATCCGATGTGAGGAAAGGCTTGCCCACGAACCAAGAGCCAATTCCTGTCAGCCCCGCAATCAACACCCCTGCGCCAATGACGCCGTGATACGGATAACGCAGACGCGCAGAGGCCCATGAAAAGCCGCTGGCCATATACTGCATCACAACAGCGATCGAGACGATCAGACCCGCGATGAAGCCACCGCCCGGCTCATTGTGACCACGCAGAAAGATGTAAAACCCGACAAGCAACACAAGCGGCATGATCACCCTCGTCAGCACAACCATCATCATCGGGTGCATGTCTCCGGCACGGGGCTGATCTGGCTTGCGGTTCAGCAGACGGGCGCGCACGGGGCCGTCAAGCAGTGTCTCTGTGAGGGCGTAGATCAGCAATGCGGCAATGCCGAGCACGATGATTTCACCATAGGTATCAAAGCCACGAAAATCGACAAGGATCACGTTGACGACATTGGTGCCGCCGCCGCCTTTGTAAGAATTGGCGAGGTGAAACTCGCTGATCGGTGTCGCAACAGCGTCTCGCAGCAGGTAATGATAAGCGAGTCCAAAAGTCGCGAGGCCACCCGCTATCGCCACCACTGCGTCACGCAAACGGCGCAAGAGCGAGCTTTCGACAGGTGTTTTGTTGGGCAGGAAATTGAGCGCGAGCAACATCAAAATAATTGTCACAACCTCGACAGTGAACTGCGTCATTGCCAGATCAGGCGCGCTGAAGAAGACAAAGCCGATCGAAACCATGAGCCCCACGATGCCGATCAGAATGAGCGACAGGAGGCGGTTGCGATGCATGAAGACCATGCCACCCGTCGCCGCAATCAGCATCAGCCAACCCGCGATTGGCACAGGTCCGACAGACTGCATTTCACGTGTCGGAGCACTGACCGTGCCTGTGACAAATGCGTGTGAGCCTGCCGCGATAATCGCAACCGTTCCAATGGCAGCGTAGCGCGAGAACGCGCCATTGTGCAAAGGCAGGATGATCTTTTGCGCAAGGCTTGCCACAGCTTCCACGACGGCCTCAAATATCGTCTTGGCTTCGGGGCGTGGAGCAGCCTCCCAGAAGCGCAGCGCTGGATTAAACACCGCGAGCAGAAGCAAACCGCCCACAACAGCGGCAATCGACATATAAAGCGCGGGCACAAGGCCATGCCAGATTTTGAAGTAGGCTTTTGGAACGTCGGCAGCCTCGCCGAGCACTGAGGCTGTAACAAGCTTTACAAAAGGCTCCGCCAAAAACGGCGCGACCCCTATCAGAACAACAGGGATCATCAGCAGCGCGGGCGGCAGCCAGAGGCCAGCGGGCGGATCATGCGGTGTCGCGGGGTAGTCGTCGCGCACGGGGCCGAGGAAAACGTGACCAATAAGACGGAAGCAATACGCGGCGGAAAAGAGCGAACCGACGGTCGCCAATGCAGGGACAAGCCACGGCACGCCAAACAGCGCGGTTCCGTAAGCCTCCTCCAACATCATTTCTTTGGACAAGAAACCATTGAGAAGCGGTATCCCCGCCATCGAAAGCGCCGCAAGAGTTGCGATTGTGAAGGTGACAGGCATCAGCTTGCGCAAACCGCCAAGGCGGCGGATGTCACGGGTGTGAGCCTCGTGATCAACAATCCCTGCGGACATAAAGAGCGCGGCCTTGAATGTCGCGTGGTTGAGGATATGGAACACAGCGGCCATCGCGCCAAAGGCCGTACCTGTGCCGAGAAGCATGGTGATCAAACCAAGATGAGACACCGTCGAGAAGGCCAAAAGCGCTTTCAGATCATGTTTGAAGAGGGCAATCACCGCACCAAGCACCATTGTGATCAAGCCAGCCGTTGTGACGATCATAAACCACTCGGGCGTACCCGAGAGCACGGGCCACATTCGCGCCATGAGGAAGATCCCCGCCTTCACCATCGTGGCAGAATGCAGGTAGGCCGAGACGGGCGTTGGCGCAGCCATCGCGTGCGGGAGCCAGAAGTGGAAGGGGAACTGTGCCGACTTGGTAAAGCAGCCCAACAAGATCAACAAAAGCGCAGTCAGATAAAGCGGGTCCGCCTGAATAAGATCGCGGTTTTGCAAGATCACACTGAGATCATAGCTACCGACGATCTGGCCTAGAATGAGCATGCCCGCGATCATCGCAAGACCGCCCATGCCCGTGACCGTCAGAGCCATACGCGCACCTTGGCGGCCTGCGGGCAAGTGCTTCCAATAGCCGATCAGAAGGAACGAGGAGAGTGATGTAAGCTCCCAGAAAACAAGCAAAAGCAGTATGTTATCGGAAAGAACAATCCCCACCATCGCGCCTTGGAACAAGAGCAGATAGGTGAAAAATTCGCCCATATTGTCGTCGCGACTGAGGTAATGACGCGCATAAGCGATGACCAAAAGCCCAATGCCCAAAATGAGCATGGCAAAGAAAAAGCCCAAGCTGTCGAGCATCAATGTGAAGTTCAGGCCCAGAAGCGGCATCCAGTCGATCCGCGCCGTCACGACCTCGCCAGCGAGGACAGTCGGAAGATTTGTAAGCAAGCCGACAAAAGCGGCGAGTGAGACCGTAAATGTCACCCCCGCAACAGCCGCACGGCCCGCTGAATTCATCAAACCGGGGAGCAAGGCCCCAAGAAAAGGCAGGAGGACGATGAAGAAAAGAGACACGGGAACTCCTGTTGAGCGTGTTTTTGAGTTTGTTCAAAAATGCACCTGAATTTCCAAAACGCAAGGATGAACGACAAAAATACTCAATTACTCGCACCGAAATTAGAAAGTTTGTCTTCAGGCCGAAGCAATGAGGCTTTGCGCTCACCAAGAGAGCTGTCCCGACGACACAGATTTCTGCTCACTCTGGCAGTCTGGAAAACCGCTCAAGTCTGCTGAAAAAATCAGCAGTGAAACTGTTTCAAAACGCACAAATTGGCGGGTGATTCGAAAAATCCCGCCCCTCGTTAATTAAATATTGTGTTATATCACATTTATTCCTATCACTGCTGTACTACTGTTTGCATCTAACGATGTGACATGCCCACCTTTAACTCCCCCTGTTGCCTCGGCAATAGGGGACTTTTCTCAAGGTGCGGCAAGACAGGTTGCCTATTTTGGCTTATCTCAGTGCGGCGGAGTTTAGATGACGCAAGAAAAGCAGACTTGGCTCGCCAACCTAGAACAATCTATTGCTGATGAAATCATCCGTGCGAAGAGTGAAACCTTTGCTGTGGCAGTTGCGAACGACCGGCTTGAAAAAGCTCATATCCGCGCTGAACAACTTGAAGAAAAACTACGCGATGCGACAACCATCCTTGCCGAACTCAAGCGGATGTCTGGAGCCTGCGCGAGCGCAGCAGGGCCAAAAACCAAATTGCCTCCTCTGCGCTTGTTTAACCCTGTAAGCGTTCCACACTCAAAGGAGAGACTGCACTATGATGCTTGAAACCGACTTTGAGACAGACACAGACATCACCCGCGCGCGCGCGCCGCTCGAAGCCTTCAAAGACTTTATCGAGTTTGCCCCCGCAGGTGCGAAAGCGGTGTACTGGCGCGGCACATATCTCGCGAATTATTCGGTCGCTGAATTTGCCCGCAAGCTGCAAGCCACAGGTCTGTGCGAGCTGGTCCAGCGCCGCATAACACAAGGGCGCAAGACCGAGTTTGAATATGTCGCTATAAAGCGCCGCGCAGCTTAAATCAGCTGCCGCCTTGATCGCGCACCACCGCGCCTGCGCTTTTCTGGCAAGGCCAGATCCAGCGGCTTTGGCGGCATCACGAGCGCCTCTTCAATGAGACTGCAAAACACCTCAACAGCAGGATCCGATGAGCGGAACCTGTATGCCGCTAGCAGGGCAATCTCTGCCTGTCGCGCAAAACTTGCCCGCCCCTGAAGGCCACCAAGCCATTGCATAAATCCCATGCGTCCAAGCTCAGCAACACGGGCCTGACAATCTGTTTGTGTCTGCAACATGTGCAGCGTTCTGTGTAAGTTCATAGCGCCCTCCGCGCATTTCTTTGGCGAAGGGTAACAGAACAAAGAGATCGCGTCGAAACCTGCAGCAATTACCCGTTCCGAGGCACCCCGCCCGGTGGTTGACATCAGATGGCAGGTCTCCTGACTTGCGGGTCAATGCGCGTCTCCGTCCTTCCCGAGCCAGTGTGGCTCAGTGGAGCTTTCGGAGGGCACTCGCCGCTTACAGTTGCGGGGGCAGTCGCGGAATAAGCCAATGAAGGCCGCACCGTGTTCCCATTTTCATCTGACTGAGAACAGTCAGAACCATCGCCGCCAGTAGCGCAGCCGCGCGGGCCTCTGTCAATCAGACAAATCTGCAACGCAAAAGGCCCGCAGCTTGCGCCACGGGCCTCTATCTTCGGTGAGAGGCGTTCAGTTCCCGAATGTCACGGGCTCGGGGATCACCCAGCCAGCTTCGCGGTAGTACCGTTCAGCACCGGGGTGCAGGCGGCTGGCGATCAGGCCAAGGCCTTCTTCTTTTGTGATCGTGCTGGGCATCCAAGCCGCTGCTTCGTGAATGTCTGCAAGATTTTCCCAAATCGCTTTGGTCACCTGATAGACGACTTCCTCATCTACATGCATGCCCGCGCTGAAGTTGACGATAGCGCCATGGGTGCGCACTGCCCCCTCGTTGACTTGATTGTCACCATAGACACCCGCAGCGATCTCATTGACCGTGCCGCCCGTCGCTGCGTTGATCTTGAGCTTTTCGACAGGCACATCCAGAAGGCGGATTTTCTTGGTGAGCGCAAACTGCTGGATCGCAGGGCTGGGCGAGTTGGTTGGCAGGACAATCACGTCAATCTTGTCATCTTGAAAGGCCTGAATGGCCGCATCAAAGCCAAACTCGACCACATCCATATCTTCCGCCTTCAGCCCTGTCGCATCCGCGACATTGCGCAAAACAACGCCCTTGGCAGCGCCTCCTGGAGGGCCTGCGAACACTTTCTTCCCGCGCATATCATCCAGCGTCATGATGCCTGAATCCGCGCGCGTCACGTAGTGATACGGGCCAATCTGATAGGAAAAAATCATACCCACGCCTTTTTCAAGCTCGGGCGCAGCAGCCATTTCTTTATAGGGGCCAAAGTTGTTCGCCATCAGCCAGTTGATGGTGGGCGAGCCAAAAAGAAAATCAACTTTGCCCATCGCTGCATCAACCATATGCTTGGTCGCAGCGCCCGTTGCGCGGACCTGAAACTCGACGCCATCAACCTTGGTGTTCACCACCTTGGAGATCGCCGTGTTCACCACGAAGGGCGACATACCCGGCGCAATGGACGTAACTTTGTAAATTTCGGCCACAGCAGCAGAGGCGATAAGCCCACCCGCAACCGCACCCACGGCCACAAAGCGTAGCCCTTTTGTGAGAATGTGTTTCATCGCTTCAGTTCTCCCTTTTTATGCTGGTTTGGCCGCCCCGAGACGGCGTGAGAATAGCCCTGCCACAAGCGTGAGGATCAGAGCTGGAATATAAATCATCGGAATGGGGATCATGGCACCGAGGCCAATGACAAACCGCACACCAGATTGGCCAAGCACGATGCGGCCAAGCATCGGATCAGCGCGGCCAAGCGAAGTCGCAAACATCCAGATCGCCGCCAGAAGTCGCAAGACCGTTATGGCCAGTTCGCTCCAGCTGAATTCTCCCGCCACGAGGAGAAGCGAAGGCGAATAAACGAAGATATAAGGGACAAGCAGCCCGACAATCGAAATCCGCAGGGCGACAAAGGCGGTTTGCAGAGGGTTTCCCCCCGCGATCGGCGCAGCGACGTAACAGCCATAAGCGATCGGCGGGACAATCGAGGAATAGACCGCATAATAGAGCACAAACATATGAGCCGCGAGTGGCAAGACCCCTGCCTTGATAATAGCGGGTGCAATCATAATCGCGATGATGAGATAGGCGGGAAGCGTTGGCAGCCCCATTCCAAGAATGAGCGCGCCAAACATTGCAAGGATCAGCGCCATGATCAGATAGTCTTCACCCCAGCCCGAAATCGCCGTGGCAAAGCGAATGGCCACGCCCGTTTCGTTGATCACGGCAAGAACCACGCCAATCACAGCAACGGCCAGCATAATCTGCGCCGAAGAGATACCACCCGCCACCAGCGCATCCCAAATGTGCTTGGGTTCGCGGCGAAAATCAGGATTCAGCACAAAGCCCGCGCCGATGGCCGTGAGCACACCCACCAGCCCTGCCGTGGCAGGAGATTTTCCCATGAGAAACGTGATCATCAGCATGACAATGGGTAAAAATACGAGAAGTGAATTGAGCCAGTCACGCGCTGTCAGGACAGGCAATTCTTCTTTTGCCATTGGTTTGATATCAAGTCGGATCGCCTCCGCGTAAACTTGGGCAAAAAGGCCGATGTATTTGAACAACGCAGGCAAAGCCGCCGCCGCAATGACCATGGCGAAGGGCATGCCGACAAGATCGGCCATGATAAAGACCGCCGCGGCCATGATTGGCGGGGTGAGCTGTCCGCCCGAGCTTGCCGCCGTCTCGACTGCACCTGCGAAGTTGGCGGAAAAGCCCTGCCGCTTGATCATCGGGATCGTAAAGACCCCTGTACCGGCAATATTGGCGGCAACGGAGCCTGACATCATCCCGAAGACTGCGCTTGCAACAATGGCGGCATGGGCCGCACCGCCACGGATGCGCCCTGTCAGAGCTGTGGAGATATGAATGAGGCTCTCACCCGCGCCTGTCCGCTCCAGCACTGCGCCAAAGATCAGAAAAATCAGCACATTGTCGGCCACGAGTCCAGTGGTACGCCCGAAGACCCCGTCGAAGGAATACCAGACGATCTGCATAAAATCAGCCATATTTGTGCCGAAATGCTTCAGGATACTGGGCAAGTATGGCCCTGCAAATCCAAAGGCTACAAAACTAAGCGCCATGATCACGAGCGACCAACCCCAAGCGCGAATGGTCAGCAAAATGATCGCTGCGACGCCCAGAAGCCCACCCGCAATATTCATTGGCGTGGCGATGTAAAAGCCTGTCCAAAGATCGGCTTTGACCCTATAAAACCAGACCGTTGAAAAGACAAACGCCGCAACGAGCAACGCGTCAAAGAGATAGCCAAGCCATGGCGCGCGCTCGAACAACACGAGCTTGGCAGCAGGCTGCGTAAGCAAGACAATCAGAGCACTGACAGCAATCACGCTGAAGCGCGCGGTCACCTCGTCGAGCGTGAAAAAAGCAATGACCGAGATGATAATCAACGAGAACACACCAGCACTCACGCGCCCTGCCTGTTGCAGCGGAGTTTGCGGACCTGTCGGCGTCACGCCCTCGCTCATGGCGTGAGCCCTTCGGCTTCGGCCCGCGCAATGCTATGTGCGGTAAGCTTGTCGAGCAGGCGCAGAAACTCTGCGCTTTCTTCCGCTGTAAAACATCCAACCACGCTTTCGTTGCGCATGGCAGCCTCGGCAAGCACCTTGCCATGCAGAACCCGCCCCTTTGCTGTCAGCGAAAGCGTCACAGCGCGGCGGTCTTCTGGGGAGGTGTGGGTGAGAAGCAGGCCGCGTGCGACGAGCCCTCTAACACTGCGGCTGAGCTGACCCTTGTCCATCAAGAGCATCTTGCGCACATCTGAAACCGTCGCAGGCGCCAGAGCTTCTGTCAGGCCGATCACGCGCCACTCATTGAGCGTCACACCGAGGCGCTTTTGGAAGTTCATACCGCCAAGTCGCTCGTTGAGCAGACTGAAGCGCGCAACCCGAAACGACAGCGCATCAGTAACAGACAGAATTTCAGGGTGGATTTTCTCCCCCACAGCCTTTTTGGCACTATTGGCTTGCATGGCAGCCTCCCCCATTGAGACCACCCTGCCCCTTTGGTTGATTTAGTCAACAATTTTTTGACATTTTGTCGCAGCTGCACCTAAGCTGGAAAAAAGGAGAGTTCCATGGCCAGAACCACGCCCGACGAGATATTGACAGGTGGCACTGTTCTGACGATGGACAGCAATACTCCTTTTGCAACAGCGATCGCGCTGGCAGGCGGTCGTATCCTTGCCGTGGGCACAGACGCAGAGATCAAAGCTGTCGCAGGCGCAGGAACCAAGCACACGCACCTACACGGGCGACACATCATGCCTGGATTGATAGAGAGCCACACCCATGCGCTGTGGGGCGCGTGCCGTGATCTTTTTGATGTCTACACAGGCTATAGCGCCAGCCTTACAGAGCTCTTGCAAGCCACACGCAAGCGCGCCGCAAACCTGCCAGCAGGCAGCACTGTCCACGGAGGGCCATGGCGTCATGAGATGCGCTCCGAAATGGGCCAATGCCCACGCACACTTCTGGACGAGATCAGCCGCGAGCATCCAATCGTGCTGTTTGACACCTCTCAACATGTGGCGTGGGCAAACACATATGCGATCAAACAGGCAGGACTGGGGGGCATTCCAGACGATATTAAAGGTGGCGTCATTGAACGCAGCCGAGACGGATCGGCAAGCGGCATCTTCGCCGAAAGCGCCATAGAGGGTCTGAAAGCGCTTACCGTCCATACTGACGCACAAATGGCCGAAGCCGCGCGAGAATTCACCCGCTACTTCAACAGCCTAGGCTTCACTGCATTCAAAGAACCGATGGCCTTTGAGCCCGAGCTGCGCGCCTATCATGCCGCTGACCAACGCGGTGAGATGACGCTCCATGCGGCGGCGCATATTGTTAAGGCCGGGGTCTCCGCCGAACGCGTAAGTTATGACGAGCTGGAGCGTTTGCGCAATTCCTACCGCAGTGAGAACTTACGAACAGACTTTGCCAAGCTCTTCGTTGATGGCGTCGCACCAAGCTTCACCGCCTCTTTCAGTGAGCCCTACTTGGCCAGCGCCGGCTACGACGTGGCGCGCCATGTGCCAGACGACACGTTGCTGATCTCGCCTGAAGAGCACGCCGAAATGATGATCGAGCTCGATCGGCGGGGCTTCACTGTCAAGATGCACGCCGTCGGAGACAACGCCATCTCAAAAGGGCTTGATGCCATCGCCGCCGCACGCCGCACCAACGGCATGAGCGGTCTGCGCCACGAAATCGCCCATGCAAGCTTTATCGCCGATGCCGATGTGGCACGCTTCAAGGCTCTCGATGCGATTGCGGAGCTTTCCCCAAAGCTTTGGGCGCCCAACGCTGCCACGCCTTCACAGATAAAGGTTCTCGGTGCCCAGAGACTGGAAAAAATATATCGCCTCAAGGACTTGCACGCCGCCAATGCCGAGATGACCTATGCTTCGGATTGGCCCGCCTCTGCCCCGGATGCAAACCCATGGACAGGGCTCGCGGGGATGCTCACACGGCGCGATGTGACGGGGCAATTCGCGGGCAGCTTGGCCCCCTTGCAAGCCATCAGCCTAGCCGAAGCCTTACCACTTTTCACAACAAACGGGGCGCGCAGCCTGAAAATGGAGACCGAAACTGGCTCGCTCACAGCGGGCAAGTGGGCCGATTTTATCACCCTCCCCAAACCACTGTCAGAAATGGCCCCCGAAGAGATCGGAGCATGCACTCCACTTCAAACCCGATGGAAGGGCCGCGTTGTCTATGAGGGCTAATGCTGGTACCCGCGGCCGGACTCGAACCGGCACGGCCTATACGGCCTAGAGATTTTAAGTCTCCTGTGTCTACCATTCCACCACGCAGGCCAGCGGGGCTTGCCTAAACCGAGCGGCGCGTAAAAACAATCCGCTTCTTTGCCTAGAGGGCCTAAATATGACCGTGAAACGCATTACCGCCAATCTCAACAGCCGTTCAGTGAGCGAAATGCGTGGTTTTTATGAGGCCGTTTTCGGACTTAAACTTGAATTGGATCTCGGCTGGATCGTGACCCTTGGAACCGGCGGCGATGCACCAGTGCAGCTAAGCCTTGCGGTCAATGGCGGCGAGGACATGCCTGTGCCCGAAATTTCGATTGAAGTAGAGAACCTTGACGAAGTGCTCGCCAAGGCGCGCGCGCATGGGTGTGACATTCTTTATGGTCCCGAAGCGGAGAGCTGGGGGGTGCGCCGCTTTATGCTACACGATCCATCAGACAACCTCGTCAATGTGATGATGCATGTTTAAAGATCGTCGCCTTTGGGCTCCTGCTGCCCTTTCATGGCTGGATCAGAAAGCATGTGTCGCTCTGGTAGCCAAGGATTGAGCCCAAGCGCGACCTCAAGGTCCGCTCGCGCTTCCTTCAGACGTCCCAGCGCATAGTAGCTCAGAGCGCGCCCTGTGAGCGCTCCTGTATGGGTCGGGGACAGCTCAAGCGCACGCGTCAGATCAGCGATCGCTGGCTCGTAATCATTGCGCATAAAATTGATAAAAGCGCGCTGGTTGTAGCCCTCGGCGTACTCAGGGCAATAGTCTACCAGCGTATCAAAGTCAGCCCGCGCACCAAGCAGATCAAAAGAGCCGCGCTTGCGCATCCCGCGATTGAGAATTTCTTGAGCCGTCTCATCAGGCGCGTCGGTCCAAAGCTCCCACATCTGTGTATTGAGTGGCGCGGCATACATTTCGTTTTTGGCATCACGCACCTCCTCAACCAACTCGGCCAAGCGCACCGAATGATCCGGTGCTTCGGGGCATTCACTCGCAAGCGCAGGGCTGGCCAGCAGGACGGTGATAACAAAAGCTTTCATGACCTCATCATGCCCACCCGCGCTGTCAGGTCAAATAACATCCGCGAGAGTGGTTTCCTTCACCGCTTGCATCGCCACATAGGTCGATGTTGAGGAAACATAGGGCAACGTCGATATTTGTTCAGCCATAACAATGCGATAATCGTTCATATTGTGGGTGCGCACCTTCAACAAATAGTCAAAATTCGCAGCCATCAAATGCACCTGCTCAATCTGTGGGATCTTGGCGACCGCCGCATTGAAAGCCGCCAAGGCCTTTTCACGGGTGTCCGACAGGCGCACCTCAACAAAGGAGACATGATCCAGACCCAAGCGGATCGGGTCAAACAGCGCCTTATACCCCGTGATCACGCCACTTTGCTCCAGCCGCTTAAGCCGCGCTTGTGTGGGCGACTTTGACAGCCCGATACGCTGCGCCAGTTCGGTCACAGGCATGCGCCCGTCGCTCGCAAGTTCAGACAGAATCTTACGATCAAAGCCATCCAGATCGATCTGACCTTGATTGCCACTACTTATAGCCATTTTGACCCGCCATTTATTAAGTATCAGGAATATAGCCTGATCAATCGTAGATATATAGGACAAAATGGAGGAGCCTGCCATGCCTAAGAACACACAAAAATCGCCCCTACGCACCAAAATCAGCGCCAATATGTATGCCAATGAAGCCACCACGCTTCAGCGCCTGATTGAAGAGGCGGGTCTTTCACAAGAAACGCGGCAACGCATTTCGGCAGACGCTGCCACTCTGGTGCGCGGCATTCGAGAAAGCTCCGATCCAGGGATGATGGAAGTGTTCCTCGCGGAATACGGCCTCTCGACCGACGAGGGCATCGCGCTTATGTGTCTTGCCGAGGCGCTCTTGCGTGTGCCCGATGCCGAAACGATTGATGCGCTCATTGAAGACAAGATCGCGCAGTCTGATTGGGCCAGCCACCTCGGTGAAAGCACCTCGCCACTGGTCAACGCATCCACATGGGCGCTCATGCTCACAGGCAAGGTGCTCGATGAGCCCGCTCCGGGCATCATCGGCTCGCTTCGTAGCGCCGTGAAGCGCCTTGGAGAGCCTGTGATCCGCACAGCCGTAGGCCGCGCGATGAAAGAAATGGGCCGTCAGTTTGTTTTGGGAGAGACCATCGTGGGCGCGATGGAACGCGCTGCCAAGATGGAAGCCAAGGGCTATACCTACAGCTACGATATGCTCGGCGAAGCCGCTCGCACAGAGGGCGACGCGAAGCGCTATCATCTGGCCTACTCCCGCGCGATCACCGCGATTGCACAGGCCTGCACGCATGCTGAAATACGCGAAAACCCTGGCATCTCGGTCAAGCTCTCGGCGCTGCACCCACGCTATGAAGAGGCCCAGCGCAGCCGCGTAATGGACGAGCTTGCCCCGCGCCTGCGTTCGCTGGCGCTTCTGGCCAAGTCTGCCGGCATGGGCCTCAATGTCGATGCAGAAGAGGCCGACCGCCTCGCCATTTCGATGGATGTGATCGAGGAAGTTCTCTCAGAGCCAGCGCTCGCTGGCTGGGACGGCTTTGGCGTTGTTGTGCAGGCCTATGGCCAGCGCGCAGGCGACGCTATCGAACTCCTCAATGCACTCGCGACACGCCTCGACCGCCGCATCATGGTCCGCCTTGTCAAGGGCGCCTACTGGGACACCGAAGTAAAGCGCGCGCAGGTTGAAGGCGTCGAAGGCTTTCCTGTGTTTACAGCCAAGCCCGCAACAGACGTCAGTTATATCGCCAATGCCAAAAAGCTTTTGGGCATGACTGGGCGCATCTATCCGCAGTTTGCAACACACAATGCCCATACAGTCGCCGCTGTGCTCGATATGGCGCGCGAGATGGGCGTGAGCAATGACGCCTACGAATTCCAACGCCTTCACGGCATGGGCGAGGCTCTGCATGACATCGTGTTGAAAGATCGCGGCAGCCATTGCCGGATCTACGCGCCCGTTGGTGCGCATCGCGACTTGCTCGCCTACCTCGTGCGCCGCTTGCTTGAAAACGGGGCCAACTCAAGCTTTGTGAACCAAATCGTGGACGAGGATGTGCCCGCCGAAGAGGTCGCCGCTTGCCCGTTTGACGCCCTTGCAGACGCCCAACCCAACATCACTCAAGCCCCCGATTTGTTTGCGCCAGAGCGGGCAAATTCCAAGGGCTTTGATATCACTCACGAGCCAACACTGGCCCGCATCGAGAAGGCCCGCAAAGCGTTCGCCGCGCATGTCTGGGACGCAGCACCGCTCATCGCAGGGAAAGCCAAACCCGCCAAAGCGCATGTGGTCCTCAACCCTGCAAACCCAGCTGATACAGTGGGTAAGGTTGCTTTCGCCTCGGCGGCAGATGTCGATACCGCGCTGACAGCCGCAGCCCCGTGGGACGCAACCCCAGAGACGCGCGCCAAGGTTCTGAACAAGGCTGCCAATCTTTATGAAAAGCATTTTGGCGAGCTTTTTGCTCAGCTCGCGCGCGAAGCTGGCAAGATCATGCTCGATCAAGTGGGTGAGCTGCGTGAAGCCGTCGACTTCCTGCGCTACTACGCCGCCAATGCGCCGCATGAGACCCCCGTGGGAACTTTTACCTGTATTTCGCCGTGGAACTTCCCGCTGGCGATCTTTACGGGGCAAGTCAGCGCCGCCCTCGCCGCCGGCAACGCCGTGCTGGCCAAGCCCGCCGAACAGACCTCCCTCATCGCCTACCGCGCGGTTCAGCTTCTGCATGAAGCGGGTGTGCCCACGAGTGCCCTTCAGCTTCTGCCCGGTGCGGGCGATGTGGGCGCAGCGCTCACATCTGATCCGCGCGTTGGCGGGGTTGCCTTCACGGGCAGCACCGAAACGGCGCTCCTTATCCGCAAATCTATGGCCAACAACCTCGCCCCGGGCGCACCGCTGATTGCCGAGACAGGCGGCTTGAACGCGATGATCGTAGACAGCACCGCCTTGCCCGAGCAGGCCGTGCAAGCCATCGTTGAAAGTGCCTTCCAGTCAGCAGGCCAGCGCTGCTCTGCTCTGCGCTGCCTTTATGTGCAGGATGATATCGCCGAAAGCCTCACCCATATGCTCAAAGGCGCGATGGACGAACTTTCCATAGGCGCGCCATGGCTTTTGAGCACAGATGTTGGCCCCGTGATCGACGAGGAAGCCCGCGCAGGGATTGCTGCACATATCGAAACAGCCCGCGCCGAGGGGCGTTTGCTGCACGAGCTGCGCACGCCAAACTCGGGCACATTTATCGCGCCGACCCTTATCAAGGTGGGCAGCATCGCAGACATGGGCCGCGAAATCTTTGGACCAGTGCTGCATTTGGCAACCTTCAAATCCAGCGAGATCGATACCGTCGTCGATACGATCAACGCTACGGGTTATGGCCTGACCTTTGGCTTGCAAACGCGCATTGACGACCGTGTGCAGCATATCTGTGAGCGCATTCATGCGGGCAACATCTATGTCAACCGCAACCAGATCGGCGCGATTGTGGGTTCCCAGCCCTTCGGCGGCGAGGGGCTTTCAGGCACGGGCCCAAAGGCGGGCGGACCAAACTATCTGCCACGCTTCGTTGCGCCTTCCGCGCAGGCGGCCCATGGCGCATGGAACAGCAACATGACTGCTCCCGACATGCAGGCAGCCATCGCCGCAGCCCCATCAGCAGAAGTGGCACAAACCTTGGTGATGCCTGGACCAACGGGTGAGTCCAACAAACTGACATTGGAGCCACGCGCGCCACTGCTTTGTCTTGGGCCAAGCGCCGAAACGGCAGAAGCGCAAGCCTCTCTGGTCCGCGCAATGGGTGGAATTGCTGTAAAGGCCACAGGCTCTCTTCCGGCGGTGGCCTTGGAAACACTTACAGGTTTCTCTGGCGCTCTCTTCTGGGGGGCATCAACGGAGGCACGCGCCTATGAGCAGGCCTTGGCCAAGCGCACAGGCGCGATCCTGCCGCTGATCACCGCGACACCTGATCTGGCGCGTGTGATGGGCGAGCGGCATGTTTGCGTCGACACCACAGCCTCGGGTGGCAATGCCGCGCTTTTGGCAGGACAGGGCTGAGGGGCTCGAATTTCGCTGCGCGAAATCCGACCAAAGCGAGGGGCGCTGCCCCTCGCGCTCCCTGGGATATTTAGAGAAAGAGGAAGCAGCACAGCCGCTCATTGGGGCTTTTCGTCCGCGTATTTTGCGCTTAGCCTCGTCCTATGTTTCCATTTCGCGATCATAATCCAAGCGGGCGCACACCCTATGTGACCTACGCGCTAATTGCCGTGAACATCGCGGTTTTTCTGAGTTATTGGCATTTGTTTGCAGACCCTCGTGCGCTCTCTGACTTTTACTTTCAATATGCGCTGATCCCTGCAGCCATCAGCACAGGGCAAGGCTACGAAGGCCTTTTGACCTCAATGTTTCTGCATGGCGGGCTTATGCACATTGGCGGCAACATGCTGTTTTTATGGATTTTTGGCGACAACATGGAAGATGAGATGGGGCATCTCGGGTTTTTCGTGTTCTACATTCTGTCGGGATTACTCGCTGGCTATGTGCATGTAATGTTTGCGCCAGGCTCCGCTGTCCCAACGGTCGGCGCATCAGGCGCGATTGCAGGGGTGATGGGGGGCTATCTTTTGCTCTTTCCGCGGGCCAAAGTCGATATCCTGTTGATCATCGTCATTTTCTTTCGCGTTTTCACCCTGCCCGCTTACATCATGCTGGCGATCTGGTTTGGCCTGCAGTTCTTTGGCGGGTTAAGCGCAGACCCAGACACTGGCGGTGTCGCTTATTGGGCTCATGCCGGCGGCTTTGTCGCGGGAATTGTGCTGACCTTGCCGACTTTCCGGCGCCTTGGCGGGCCGCGTTTCTGGCATGAGAACGACTTTCACCCGCCCCACCCAGAAGCAACATATGACCCCTCTCGCATTCCCATGATCAGGAGACGCAAATGAGCCGACCCCATAAACTCACCTGTCATTGTGGAGCCGTCGAGCTCGCGGTGACGCTTTCCGACGGGCTTGCCACTGCGCGACGCTGTGATTGTTCTTTCTGTCGCCGCCGTGGAGCTGTCGCCGTGAGCGCGCCTCTGGACGGGATCAAAATCGTCAAAGGAGAGGAAAACCTCACGCTCTATCAATGGGGCACTATGACGGCCAAGCATTACTTCTGCAAAACCTGCGGGATATACACCCACCATCAGCGCCGCTCGAACCCAAACGAATACGGCGTCAATATGGGCGGGCTTGAAGGAATAAACCCCTCAGAGCACGACCCGATCCCTTGGGCTGACGGGGTAAACCACCCCGCTGATCGCTGAAGATTAGCTGTTGCGGATGAGCTTGCAGAGCGGATCAAACATCGCGTCATTGGAGCAGATGATCTCGCCTGTATCAAGAATGCGTGCCTCAGGATCAATCGCCTCGGCAAAACCGCCCGCTTCCCGCACGATCAGCATCCCTGCGGCGAGATCCCATTCACTCAGTCCGCGCTCCCAGAAGCCATCAAAGCGGCCGGCAGCGACATAAGCCATATCAAGAGAGGCCGCGCCCCAACGGCGCACACCGGCACAGCCTGGCAACACGCGCGCCAAGTCTTTCAACGTGGCAGGCAAATCGCCATGGCCTGAAAACGGTAGGCCCGTTGCGAAAACACATTCGTTCATGTGGCGGCGACCAGAAACGCGCAGACGGCGGGCGTGGTCTTGCCAAGCGCCCGAGCCTTTTTCCGCGTAAAACATCTCGTCTTTGGCGGGGTCAAAGACCACAGCCGAAATCACTTCGCCCTTGTGCTCAAGCGCGATCGAGATCGCCCAATGCGGCATCCCGTGCAAAAAGTTGGTTGTTCCATCCAGCGGATCAACGATCCAGCGGCGCGTCGGGTCTTGGCCTTCTTCAACGCCGCCTTCTTCAGCCACCCAGCCATATGTCGGGCGAGCGCCCATCAGCTCTTCTTTGATGATCGCTTCGGCGCGCAAATCGGCTTTGCTCACAAAATCGCCTGCGCCCTTCATGGAAACCTGAAGCGCTTCGACCTCGCGGAAATCCTTCACAAGGCTGCGGCCCGCCTTACGGGCGGCTTTGATCATCACGTTAAGATTCGCGCTGGCTTGCATGGCTCAAGCTCCTTCGGGGGGTGTCAAACCGCGGCTATACGCCTTGGCTGCGCGCCGCGCAACCCATAGCAACCCAGCCTAGCCCCTTTGCAGGCGAATAGGGATTTCGCGCGCCAGCTTGAGAAAATGCGCCATGAAGGGCAAGCTCGCGTCATCTTCACGTACGGCGGCATAAAGCCGCTTGGTTACACCTGCCTCGGTCAGAGGGCGGGTGATGTACTCCGCAGAAGATTTTACCTCACGCAAGACCCAGTCAGGCAACACAGAGACACCGCGTCCCGCCGCGACCAGCATAAGGATTACGGCTGTCAGCTCAACCTGACGCACTGCCAACGGCTCCACCTTAGCAGGCGACAAGAGCTCGGAAAAAATATCGAGCCGCGCGCGCTCCACAGGATATGTGATCAGGGTTTCGCCCCTGAAGTCTTCCGCCTCCACAAAGGCTTTTTCGGCAAGCTTGTGCTTGGCCGAGGCCACAAAGACGGGCGCATAGTCAAACAACGGGACAAAGACGATGCCCTTGAGCTTTTCAGGATCAGAGGAAATCACAATATCAACCTCCTCGCGCATCAGCGCGGGCAGAGCCTCAAATGCCAGACCGGGGCGGATATCGACATCAACTTCTGGCCAAGGCGCGCGGAACTGTTCCAGCACAGGAAAGAGCCACTCAAAGCACGCGTGACATTCAATCGCGATGTGCAAACGTCCAGCGCTGCCTTGGCGCAGCCCCATAAACTCAGCTTCAAGCGCGGCAATCTCGGGCAAAACCTTTTCGGCCACGCGCAGCAACCGAAAACCAGCCGCCGAGAGCTTCATCGGCTTGCTACGGCGCACAAAAAGTTCGACCCCTGCCTGATCCTCAATCCCCTTGATCTGATGGGAGAGAGCCGATTGCGTAATATTGAGGCGATCAGCCGCGCGGGCCAAGCCACCTTCCTCATGGATCGCCTGAATAGTGCGCAGGTGGCGAAACTCGATATGCATATGTGAATACGCCTCATAATGAGAATGAAAGTTATGAATTTGTCTCACATTCAATTTGCGGGCACAAGAGAGCAACCGCCATGAAAGGCCCCCTTATGACACCTGACGTATCGTTTGAGTTCTTCCCACCCAAAAACCTTGAAGCCGCGTTCAAGCTCCATGAAGCCGTCCAATCGCTCGCACCCCTTGCGCCAAGATTTGTCTCAGTCACCTACGGAGCAGGCGGGACCACGCGCGCTTTGACACGCGAGGCGGCGGAAACTCTGCATAAGACGGCTGGGCTGCGTGTGGCGGCCCACCTCACGTGCGTTGATGCAACCCGTGAGGAAACCCTCGAGATCGCCCGAGGCTACGCCAAAGCAGGAATTACAGACATCGTCGCGCTGCGCGGTGACGCGCCCAAAGGGGCTGGCGGCTTTCGCGCCCACCCGGAAGGGTTTGCCGATTCTGTTGAACTGATCGCTGCCTTAAAAGCCGAGGGCAACTTCAACATCCGCGTGGGGGCCTACCCCGAGCCGCATCCTGATGCCGCCTATGCGGGTGCGGACATCGACCATCTCAAGCGCAAGTTTGAAGCTGGTGCAGATGAGGCCATCACGCAATTTTTCTTTGACCCGATTCATTTCCTGCGCTTCCGCGATGCCTGCGCCAAAGCGGGTATCGACGGCATGATCACCCCCGGCATCATGCCAATTGAAAACTGGAACGGCGCCAAGCGATTTGCCCAGAGCTGTGGTGCCTCCGTGCCGTCCGAACTTGACGACGCCTTCTCCAAAGCCGCGCGCGACGGGCGCGAGGAGCTTCTGGCGACAGCACAGGCAACAGAACTCTGCGATATCCTGATGCAGGAAGGTGTCTCGCGTTTTCACTTCTACACACTCAACCGCCCCTCACTCACGCGTGACATCTGCGTGGCGCTCGGGCTTGAGCCGCGTGCCGCCTTGCGCAACGTGGCGTAAGAGTTGCGCCCCCAAGGGGGCCGCTCTAGCGTTTTGTAAAGTCATCCTACGGAGCGCAGATGAGCCAGACACGTTATATCGCCAAGAGCCCGGAAGAGCTGCCTGATATGGAGGCGACACTCGCGCGCTCTGGGCTTGAGTTTATGCAGGACGTCCGCGACGGCAAACTTGCAGGCCCGCCTATCGGCGCACTTATGGGCTTTTGGCCAACGCTTGTGGAAGAAGGCAAAACCGTCTTCACAGGCACCCCAGAATTCAGCACAACCAATCCGATGGGCACGGTTCATGGCGGCTGGTATGGCACAATTCTGGACAGTTGCATGGCCTGCGCCGTGATGACACGAGTGCCGAAAGGCTCTGTCTACACCACGCTTGAATTCAAGGTGAATATCCTGCGGCCAATTCCGCTTGGCACAGAGGTCGAGGCCATCGGGACATGCCAACACGCAGGCCGCTCCACAGGAATCGCCAATGGCGAGATCAGGGGCGTAAGCGACGGCAAACTCTACGCCACCGGCTCGACCACCTGTATTATCATGAAAATGAAGTGAGCGATTGCGCCGCGCTTAATCAAGCAATGCCCCGTGTATGAGTGCCTTCAGCTCGGCGCGATTGCTGTAACTTGATGAGGGGATAAGCTGGGTGAAGAAGACCACGCTCAGTTGCTCAACGGGGTCCGTCCAGAAATATGTGCTCGCCAAACCGCCCCAGCCAAAGTCTCCAACCGAGCCCTGAACCCGCACGCGGGCCGGATCGAGAACCACAGCGCCACCGAGGCCAAAGCCCATCCCTGTCATTGGCATTTCTGCAAAACTCTCAGCGCCCATAGAGGCGATATCCCCCTTAAGATGATTGCTTGTCATAAACCTGACCGTGCGAGGGCTGAGCAGGCGCACGCCTTCGAGCGCACCGCCAAGGCGGATCATTTCGCCAAAACGCATGTAATCATCCAGCGTCGAGACAAGCCCGCCACCGCCAGCGTGTAGGCTGACTCGGCCCTCAGAAAAGCGGCTGTCCTCGGCGCTATCAAAGAGCGCAAGCGGATCGCCCTCGCGCTTCTCATAACAGTCGGCAAAGCGCGCAAGTTTGTTGGCAGGTACATCAAAGCCCGTATCAACCATGCCAAGAGGATCAAAAATCTCGCGCTGCATCACGGCGGCGAGCGTCTCACCTGTGATCACTTCGATCACACGGCCAATCACATCGATCCCAACAGAATATTCCCAAGCTGTTCCTGGCTGGAAGCAAAGTGGCAGCTCTGCAAGCACCTTGCACCAAGCCTCAAGCGTAACATCCTGCAAGCCGATCTCTGAAAAGCGGCGCGCATAGGCCTCGGGCACAACACCTGTGTTGAAGCCGTAGGTCATGCCGCTCGTGTGGGTGAGCAGCTCGTGTAGCGTGGGGCTGCGCGCGGGGTCCGTCTGATCTTCGCCCGTGGCCCCCTGCCGCAGCGCACGCATCTGGCCAAACTCTGGCAAATATTGCGCAACAGGCGTATCGAGCACAACCTGTCCACGCTCCACCAGCATCATCAAAAGCGCGGTCGTGACCAGCTTGGTCATCGAATAGATTCGCAGGATAGTGTCTCTCTCATAGGCCTGACCGCGCGCCACAGACGCAAGCCCATCGGCAGCAAAAAAAGCTTCCTCGCCATGACGATAGACCAGAAGCGAAGAGCCGCTGTAGCGCCCTGCTTTTCGGTAGTCGCGCATCCAGTCTTCGATCCGTTTCAGCCGTGCGTTGTCCATCGCTTGTCTCCCCATAAGCTGACCCATAGTGCGCGCGGCACACGGCCTCTGCAAGTCGCCCCTTGCGGCGCGGCGCGATTTGGGAAACCTTTGGTGCAGGTTCCCTCGAAAGGCCCAATATGCAAGACGCACCGCAAAACCCCGTTCCAGAAAAAGTCACAGGCATAGCCCATCTCTTTGCCGCGACGCGCTATTCGTCACAAGGCTTTCTCCGCCTCTGGCATGAAACAGCCTTTCGCCATGAGCTTCTGGCGGCAGCGCTCGGGCTTGGACTGCTCGTGATACTTGGGGCACCGCTTGCGTGGATCGTAGCGGTGGCGGTGCTTGCGCTTCTGACATTGGCGGTTGAGGCACTCAATACAGCAATCGAAGAGATTGTGGATCATGTCTCACCAGAGTGGTCTCTTGCGGCCAAACACGCAAAAGACATGGGTTCTTTTGCCGTCATGGCGCTTCTCTTTGCGACAGGGCTTGTCTTTGCTGTCGCCCTTTTGAGCACGTTTGCAGCATAAATAGTATCCACTCACAGGCTATCCACAAGTTATTGGGGTTATCCACAATAAATAGCTTTACAGGATCGGAAGGCCACGCTTACCATATTTGGTAGGACAAGGGGACTAAACCCCATCCTATCGGGCAAATCAGGGTGTTTGCGCTGCATAAGAGCAGGCACTTTGACGCAAAAATGAGGTGGCGAAATGGCACTGTCAGAACAATATCTAGACGACGAAATTCACCCCATCGACATTGTTGAGAGTCTGGCCTCCCACAATGACTGGGAGTTCGACCGCGTGGCGGACAACCAGATTTCTATGTCAGTCGAAGGCCAGTGGCGCACCTATGGCGTGACACTCGCATGGTCTGACTATGACGAAACCCTACGAATGATCTGCACCTTCGAGATGGAGCCACCAGAGGATCGCCTCCCAGACCTTTACGGTTCGCTCAATGAAGTCAACGATCAGTGCTGGACTGGCGCCTTCTCCTACTGGGCCGAACAAAAACTGATGGTCTACAAATATGGCCTCGTCCTTGCGGGGGGCATTCTGGCCTCGCCCGAACAGATCGACACGCTGATCAACAACGCCGTCTGTGCTTCCGAGCGGTACTACCCCGCTTTCCAGCTCGTGGTTTGGGGCGGACGGACGCCACGTGAAGCGATGCAAGTCGCCATTGCAGAGGCCTACGGCCACGCGTAACCTATCCCCGAACGCTTTCGGGGGCAGAAATGACATATTCTGATATTGCAACAAAAGGCCTTGTTCTGCTGGGCTGCGGTAAAATGGGGTCGGCCATGCTGGAAGGCTGGCTCAAGGGCGGTCTACCCGCAGCCTCCGTTTATGTGATTGATCCAAAGCCGTCCGAGTGGCTCCGAGCCACGGGCGCACATCTGAATACAGAGCTTCCCGAAGCTCCGGCGATCGTGATTGTCGCAGTGAAGCCCCAGATGATGGGGGCAGCCCTGCCCACGCTTCAGGCGATGGGCGGCGGGTCAACCTTGGTGATCTCTGTCGCGGCTGGCACGCCGATTAAGCATTTCGAAGCGGTGCTTGGTGCAGACACCCCGATTGTGCGCGCCATGCCGAACACGCCTGCGGCTGTCGCCCAAGGCATCACAGCAATCGTTGGCAACAAAGCGACCACAGCGACACACCTCAATGCCGCCCAAGCGCTGCTTGAAGCCGTCGGGACAGTCGTGCGGCTGAAGTCCGAAAACCAGATTGACGCAGTCACTGGTGTCTCTGGTTCTGGCCCCGCCTATGTCTTTCATCTGATCGAATGTCTGGCTGCTGCAGGTGAGGCCCAAGGCCTTGCACCCGAACTGGCAATGCAACTCGCCAAGGCGACGGTCGCTGGCGCAGGCGCGCTCGCGATTGCATCAAGCGAAACGCCCAGCCAGCTGCGCGTAAATGTGACAAGCCCAAACGGCACAACACAAGCGGGACTTGACGAACTTATGGACAGCGACCGTGGCTTGCCGCCGCTCATCCGCCGCACCGTCGCCGCCGCGACCAATCGCTCCAAGGAACTCGCGCGCGATGCCTGATACCGTGACGCCCACCGTCGGTTTTGAGGACTTCCTCAAAGTCGATATCCGCGTCGGCACAGTGATCGAGGCTGCGCCCTACCCAGAGGCGCGCAAACCTGCGATCAAGCTTGTGGTTGATTTTGGTGGCGAGATCGGCCAGAAAAAATCCTCTGCCCAGATTACGGACCACTACACCCCCGAGGCGCTGATCGGACAACAAGTCATCGCTGTGGTCAATTTTGCGCCAAGACAGATTGGCAAGTTTATGTCCGAAGTGCTTGTTCTGGGTCTGCATGATACAAATGGCGGCGTGGTGCTTTTGCGCCCCGACACCCCTGTGCCCAATGGCGAAAGAATGAGCTAAGACATGAAGAAAATTCTAGTTTCCCGTGCCTTGACCGACGCGGTCATGCAGCGCGCCCATGCCAGCTATGATATCACGCTGCGCAAGAGTGACAGCCCTATGAGCGCGGCTGAAATGCGCTCCTCACTCGTCCTCTATGATGGAATGATCCCAACGTTGGGCGATATGTTCTCGGCTGATATTTTTGCAGAATTTGGCCGCACCAAATGCAAAATTCTGGCCAACTTCGGAGTTGGCATCAACCACATCGATGTCGCCGCTGCCCGTGATCACGGCATTACCGTGACGAACACACCAGGCGCTGTCACCGACGCCACCGCCGATATCGGCCTGACGCTTCTCTTGATGTCGGCCCGCCGTGCGGGTGAAGGCGAGCGCCTCGCACGTTCCGGCAATTGGGCTGGCTGGACGCCAACGCAAATGCTCGGCAGCCACGTCAGCGGAAAAACTGTCGGCATTGTAGGCATGGGCCGTATCGGGCAAGCCATCGCACGGCGCTGCCACTTCGGCTTTGGCATGAGTGTCAAATTTTTCAATCGCTCTCCGAAAGAGATTGATTTTCCAGCGACACAGATCGCGAACCTTGAGACGCTTGCAGCCGAAGTCGACTTTCTTGTGGTCGCCACCCCGGGCGGCGCGGAAACGACCCACCTGATCAACGCAAGTATTTTTGACGCGATGAAACCGACTGCGCATTTTATCAATATCGCGCGCGGTGAAATTGTTGACGAAACCGCCCTGATCGCCGCCCTTGAAGCACAGGCCATCGCGGGTGCTGGCCTTGATGTCTATGAGCACGAGCCAGCCGTTCCAAACGCCCTGCGCAAGCTTGATACCGTCACGCTGCTGCCTCATCTTGGTACCGCCACAGAAGAAGTGCGCGACAACATGGGCCACATGAGCCTTGATAACCTTGACGCCTTCTTTGCAGGCGAGACACCCCCCAACGCGCTCTAAGGCTTGACGCAGCCGCACCCGATGGGTGATCTTGGCCAAACCCTCAAGGAAAGTGACACCATGCACCAGCCCGTCATCTCAGGAACAGGCGTTTTCACGCCCTCCGACACGATCACAAACGCCGAGCTGGTCGAGGCCTTCAATGCCTATGCAGAGGCCTTCAATAAAGAGCACGCCGACGCCATCGCAGCGGGTGAGATAGAAGCCAAGGCAGGCTCCTCCGTTGAGTTTATCTTCAAGGCTTCAGGCATTGAGCAGCGCTACGTTATGGACAAAAAAGGCGTGCTCGACCCTGCCATCATGCACCCTGTGTTGCGAGAGCGCGTCGATGACGAGCCAGGCATCATGGCCGAAATGGCGCTCGATGCCTGCCAAAAAGCGCTTGCCCAAGCGGGTGTCGATGCAAGCGACGTTGATCTCGTCATCTGCGCCGCCTCAAATCACGAGCGCGCCTATCCCGCCATCGCCGTCGAAATCCAGAAGCTCCTCGGCGCGGGTGGTTTTGCCTTTGATATGAATGTCGCCTGCTCTTCGGCCACCTTTGGCATCCAAGCGGCGTCAGATATGATCCGCGCGGGCTCCGCGAAGAAAGCACTCGTGGTCAATCCAGAAATCTGCTCAGGGCATCTGGAATGGCGTGACCGCGACTGCCACTTTATCTTTGGCGATGTCTGCACAGCCACCCTGATCGAACGTGAGGCCGAAGCGGCCAAGCCGCTTTTCAAAATTCGCTCAACCCGCTGTGCCACCGAGTTTTCCAATAATATCCGCAACAACAACGGCTTTTTGCGCCGCACGCGCACCACAGGTCAGGATCTTGATGACCGCCGCGACATGCAATTCATGCAAGAGGGCCGCAAGGTCTTTAAAGAGGTTGTGCCGATGGTCTCAGCCCATATCCTCGCGCATCTTGAAGCCGACGGCCTGACCCCTGAAGAGCTTAAGCGCATGTGGCTGCACCAAGCCAACAAAACCATGAACGATTTTGTCGGCCGCAAAGTGCTTGGCCGCGTGCCAGAGCCTGAAGAGCAGCCCAACATCCTGCAAGATTATGCCAACACCTCTTCCGCTGGAAGCATCATTGCCTTCTCCAAGCACCAGTCGGGGCTCGGCCAAGGCGACATTGGTGTCATATGCTCTTTTGGCGCGGGCTACTCCGTCGGCTCCGTCATTCTAGAGCGCATATAGCGCTTTTAGAGTGCCACAGATATTTTAGGAATCTTGGGGCTGGCCTACAGCGGGTCGGATATTCGCGCCGAGAAAAGCCGAGTTCAGTCAGGGCAAGTCGTCCCTGCGCCTGAGCCATAGCGCCACGGCACAGAGCAGCCGGCGGCATCAAAAGCAAAAAATGCTGCATTCTCATCCGCTGTCGAAAACGGCAGCGCGGGCTCCACAGTCACTCTCAACCAGCGCGCCACACCAACCGGCGCCACACACCAGCCAAAGCCAGTTTCTTCGCGCGTCTCCCAGCCCCATTCTTCGGCCACATCGCTGATTTCATCCGCGACCAAACAGTCACTTTCAGGCAAAGCCGCCATGAATTCACGGCGCGCCTCGCCATGCGCGTCACTGCTATCGCGCTCCCATGCTCCAAAAATATAAGTCAGACCAAAGTAAACAAATCCGAGCACGAGAGCGAGGCTCAGGAGAGCACCAACCCTACGCATCATTCACCGCCTCACGCCAGTGACGCCGGCAGAGGCTCACATAGGTTTCATTTCCGCCAACCAATATTTGCGCCCCGTCCATCATCGGCTTTCCGTCTGGCCCATTGCGCACAACCATGGTCGCTTTGCGTCCGCAATGACATATCGTGCGGACTTCTCGCATCTCGTCCGCCCAAGCAAGCAGAGCCGCAGAGCTGGGAAAAAGTTCGCCCCGAAAATCGACACGCAGCCCATAACACATCACAGGAATGTGAAGATCATCGACCGCTTTTGCCAGCTGCCAGACCTGCTTTTTCTCCATGAAATGGGCTTCGTCGACAAAAACACAGGCCACAGGCCCCTCTTTCAGCCGCGACTCAATCTTCTCATAGAGGTCATCACCGGGCAAAAACGTATCCGCATCCGCACCAATCCCGATACGGCTCGCAATGCGTCCTTTGCCTCCACGCTCATCAAAGGCGGCGAGCATAAGATAGGGAACCATACCCCGCTCACGGTAGTTATGCGCCGCCTGCAAGAGCACTGCTGATTTGCCAGCGTTCATGGTGGAGTAGTTGAAATAGAGTTTTGCCATGGGCCTGTTTTAGCCCCAAACCCCAGTAATTCAAGCGTTTTACGGAGCAAACCGCCACAGAAAGCCAACGGTCCTTACCCCAAAGAAAAAGCCCCGACACCTGAGACAGCAGGCGCGGGGCGCAATCGTTAACGGTCGGGGTCGCGCGGCGTAACCGTGCAGACAGGCCACTGGGGATGGAGCATACACGCACCCCGCGACCCCTAAGAGACTCAAGCAGACGCATACATGCCTGCCCAAAAGTCCCGTACGCTTGGCGACTATAACACTCGTCGACCACTCACTAACACCTGAAAACCGCAGGTTAATTCACTCATGACATTTACCATTAAACCGTTTAATGGGAAAACTATTGTTCAATTCCCCTAATATTCACTTAGAGGGAAAAAGGTTGGGAAAGAGTTAATGGCAGGCGTTGGAAGCTATTTAAAAAAGCACACAGAAGCTTTGGTAAAAGACGTGGGTATAGAGCCCGCTTGCACCCTCACAGGAAAGTCCAAAGCAACCTTGGGCCGCTATTACTCCGACAACGAGGAACACTCAGATCGCTTCATGCCGATTGATGCTGTCGCCGCACTCGAAGAGGCTGCGAGCTACCCGCATGTCACCTCCGCCTTGGCTGATCTCAAGGGCATCACCCTGTCCTATGATGACAGGCGCCGTAACATAGACGACAAAGGCGGCATCAACGCCGATGTCATCGCCCTCAGCCAGCGCTTTGCCATGCTGATGGCAGAATACCAGCAGTCAATTGAAGACGGCGTCATCACAGTCAATGAAGCCAAACGCCTGCTCAAAGAGACGACAGCGCTGCAACAGGTCTTGATCGAGATGAAGCTGCATCTCGAAGATGGCCCGATCTAAGGATCAGCTGATTGTAACACCGCAAGGCTCCTTGGCACACGGCTCGGGAGCCTAGCCTTCAGCAACCTGCCCATAGCCACGGCGCGTGTGCAAAAGCGGCGTTGCATCTGGCCCCAAGACCACATCCTGCACAGCCCCAAACAAGACATGATGTGTCCCCACAAGGCTTTGCTCGCTCAGGCGGCAATCATAACTCGCCAAAGCATCTTCAAGCCGCAACAAGCCACTGCTTGCGCGCGTCCAGTTGCCTTCCGCAAAGCGGTCCTCCCCTTTGCCGCGCCGCCCTGCAAAGCGCTCGGAAAGTTCTTCATGTGCTGCGCTCAAAATATTGACACAGAACACACCATTCGCCCGAATAAGCTGTGCAGTGCTGCTTTCATGATGCATGCAAATCAACAAACGAGGTTCGCTGACGTCCGCAGACACGCTCGAAAATGCCGTCACAGTGACGCCCCCGCGCCCCGCAACACCATCGGTTGTTACGATATAAACAGAATTCGCCGCACGGCTCATCGCCTCAAGAAAACTCCCGCGCAAATCGCCCACTGGCTCACTGTTCATCGTATCCATCCTCGCCTGCTTCATTCGTTTCATCCTTTTGCTCTGCCATGGCACCAACAGGGTTACAAGTCGCGCCTTCTACTTCATCCCTATGGCAAAATTCAGGCAGCAGCAGAAAACACGCTCCACCCACTGCTTCCTCTTTCCAGAAATATCCCAGAGGGTCTGGGGGACTGGCCCCAGCTTTACCTGCGGTCTGGAGGACTGGTCCTCTAGCGCGTCGGGTTTCGCAAAAGTGAAACTCGAACCCTAACTTGCAAACCTCACAAACTTGGAAAACGGCATCTCCCGCAGCCGTACACCCGTTGCCGCATAGATCGCGGCCGCAAGCGCAGGGGCCGCCGGGGGCACAGGCGGTTCGCCCACCCCACGCACAGCCTCGCCGTTCTCAAGCCCACGCACAACAATCTCGGGACACTGGCTCATCCGCATGCCGTCAAAGCTGTCAAAGTTAAGCTGTTCTGCAACGCCGCCCTCATAGGTGATTTCGCAATTCATCGCATGACCCAGCGCCCAAACAACACCACCCTGGACCTGATTTTCAAAATTCACAGGGTCAAGCACACGGCCGACTTCGGCAGCCACATACACCTTGTCGATCCGTATGCCATCGTCCGTATCAGTAACCTCGACCACCTCGGCACAATGCACCCCAAAGGAGCGCGTCATCGCAACGCCGCGTCCACGGCGCGGCCCAAGGCTCACCCCGTCCCAATCTGACATTTCGCCGACAGCTTCTAGCACCTTTCGCGCCAAAGGGTCGCTCGCGAGGCGCAGACGCTCCTCCAGCGGATCAGCCCCTGCCGCCTCGATGAGCTCTTCCAAACCAAGGTTATAGAAAAACCCGTTGGTTGACGCCCCAACAGAGCGCCACGAGCTCACAGGCGCCAGCGGATCCGCGCGATACCCCGTCACCCGATGATGCGGGATCGCGAAGGGCTGCTCAAATGCCCCCGCCACAATCTGGCTGTCCGGCCCCGGAACGCCCAGACCTTGCCGCCCCATCTGGCTCACAATCACACTCGGCATCGCGATGGAGAGATCATAGGCCTGCACGCGGCCGTCCTTCACCGTGCCGCGCATCTTCGCAGCGGCAATCTGGCGGGTGTAATCATGCGCCATATCGGTTTCACGACTATAGGTGAGCTTCACAGGCACGCCGCGCATTTGCACAGCCACTTCTGCCGCCTGTCGCACCACATCATCCTCAAGACGGTGGCCAAAGCTGCCGCCCATCATCAGCACATGCACATGCACAGCATCGGCATCCAAGCCCGCGATCTTCGCCACAGTTGCCTGCACAAATCGCGGAATCTGCGTCCCCGTCCAGACGTCGACGCGCGCATCGCTTACAAGCACAGTTGCGCTCACAGGCTCCAGCGGCGCATGCGCCAGATAGGGCGCGCGGTAGTCCGCTGTCACGGCCTCGCCTTCAAGCATCGCTGTGTCTACATCGCCATCGTCTCGCACACGGCTGTCCTGATGGCTCGGCACAAAGCTCGCCTCAAGTGCGGCCCAGTGCTCTGCCATATTCGCAGGCATGTCAGACGCGCTCCACTCGGCCTCCACAGCCTCTGCCGCCTGAAACGCACGCCAAGTGTTGTCCGCCACAACGGCCACACCGCCGCTCACGTCATAAACTCCGCTCACGCCACGCATCTCAAGCGCCGCGCTCGCGTCATAGCTCACAAGTCCACCACCCTGCGCAGGCGCAAGCTTCAGAGCGGCATACACCATGCCCTCGATCTCAAAGTCGATCCCATACGCCTGCGTGCCTGTCGATTTCGCCAGAATATCCACCCGCTGCATCGGCTTGCCCAAGTAGCGCCATTCGCTCGGGTCGCGCAGCGCCACATCCTGCACAGGCTCCATGCCCGCAACAGCCTCCGCCAGCTCTTCATAGCGCAAAGCAGTTCCGTCAGGCGCAATCACTTGCCCCGCTTCGGTGCGCAAATCGCCCACAGCCACACCAAGCTGCTCAGCCGCCGCCAGCTTCAGAGTCTCACGCGCGCTGGCCCCCGCCGCCCGCAACTTTATAAAGCCATCGGGCACAGTGGTTGACCCGCCCGTAATTTGCAGGCCGACAAACTTCATCACCGAGCCCAAAACACCCGTTAAAGCGTCTTGCACAAAGCCCTCTTCAGGCGCGTTAAACTCGGCTGCCTCAGCTGCGAGCGCTGTGTTCCAATACGCGCGATCAGGTGGACCGGGATCGATTTTCACAGCTTCAAGTGTTACATCCAGCTCCTCGGCAATCAGGGCGGCCTGCACATGATAAGCGCCCTGCCCTTTGTCCGCCCGCGGCGTGATCAAAGTTACGCCAGAGGCGTCAATCTTCACATAAGGCGTCAGCGCCGCCTCTCCCTCGCCCAGCCGCTTGAGAAGCGGGTTTGTGTAAGGTGTCTTAGCGCGCCAGACCCCAAAGGCCACACCCCCCAGAACAGCCGCAGACCCAATCAGAAAAGAGCGCCGCGCAATTGTTTTCACCTTGCCCATATCTCAGCCCTCCGCCAGCGTCTTGGCCGCTGTCTTCACAGCCGCCCTGATGCGTGGATACGTCCCACAGCGGCAGAGGTTCCCGCTCATCGCCGCGTCAATCTCGACGTCACTGGGCGCAGCCACCTCGGCCAACAAAGCCGCCGCTTGCATCATCTGTCCAGACTGACAATAGCCACATTGCGCCACTTGATGCACTGCCCAAGCCGCCTGCACCGCATGCATCGCCTCAGGGCTGCCCAGTCCGTTGATTGTCGTGACCTCGCCCCAGACATCCTCGGCAGCAACCTGACAAGAGCGCACAGCCTCACCGTCAATATGAACCGTACATGCGCCACAGGCCGCAATCCCGCAGCCGTATTTCACGCCCTTAATGTTGAGCTCGTCGCGCAAAACCCACAGCAAGGGCATCTCGCCCTCTACATCCAGATAATGTGTCTTTCCATCAACGGTCAGCTGCATAGCAGTCTCCTTGCGCGCACCACGTTTGCCTTACTACGCCAGATTAGCCCCGAAAGGTCAAAACAAGGCAGCGTTGCCGTGGCGTCACAGGCCAAACATCCCAGTTCCTCTTTGCAGAAAGATCCCAGGGGGTCTGGGGGACTGGTCCCCCAGACGGTCGGATTTTGCGAAGCAAAATTCGAAAAGAGAGCCCCTTACTCCGCGATCTCTTTCATCACCGCAAGAAACTGGCTCACATCCTGCACAGAGTTATAGTGACACAAAGACACGCGCACACAGCCGTCCAGCCCAAGCGGCGTCAGGATATTGCCCGAGTAATGATCCGCTTTGCGCAGATGCGTACGAATTCCTGCAGCATTCAAACGCTCGACAACCTCCACCGAGGGCACGCCCTCGACCACAAGCGAAACGAGCCCCTCTCGCGCATCATTGTCAGGCCCCCCCAGAATCGTCACACGCTCCATTTCGCGCAGGCCCGCGAGGTTGCCAACCCCGTCAATCATCGCATCAGTGAGCGCCTTTTCCTGCCCATGAATGGCCTCGCCCGCTGCAATGATCCGCTCACGGCGGTCGCTCTTGCCCGAGACTTCGCCGCCCAACCACTCCAGATAGCCGCAGACATCCGAAAGCGTCGCGTATGCCCCCGTGTCCCGCGTCCCCATCTCCCAGTTGAGCGCAGGTCCACCGTCGAGCGCATTATGTGCCACACGTTCCAACGCCTCAGACATCCACGCCAGCCCGAAGCCATGACGGGAGAACATCTTGTAAGGGCTGATCACATAGCCATCGACATCATAAGCCGCGAGATCAATTGCGCCGTGTGCTGCATGCTGGATACCGTCAACAATGATCAAACAGTCAGGCGCCTTGGCGCGAATGGCGCGGCTGACAGCGCCCACATCCACACCCATCCCCGTGACAGGCGAGGTATGCACGATCGTCGCCACAACAGTGTCTTCAGTGACAGCCTCTGCGTAAGCGGCGGCCTCAATCGTGCCTGCCGCATCGTCATGAGCGATCACAACATGATGCAGCTCCGCCTCCCCCGCCCAGCGCGCAGCCGCCGAGCGGCTCGCCGGATGCTCAAGAGACGAGCTGAGAACCTGCCCCTGCCCCTTGCGGGCAAGACAAGCATTCATAATGAGACGAAACAAAAGCTCCGTGCCGCTCTCGCCCACAAAAAACTGCCCCTGCGGCGCGTTCATCATCAAGGCCATATCCGCCTTGGCGCGGTCAATAATCTCGACAAGCGCACGGCTCGCCCCGTTGGCGCGGCCTTGGTTGTCAGGAATGGCTGCAAACTTCGCGCTGGTCTCTACCACAGAGTTGAGCGTCAAAGCGCCACCCGCATTCTCAAAGAAAACCCGACGCCCCTCAAAAGGACAACTGTCCACATGAGCAAACCGCCCGCGCACCGCACCCATCACCGCGTCTGAAAATCCGTTCTGCATCTCGCACTCCTTTGGCTTGTGCTATCAAAAGCCCAAACCAAAGAGAAAGAAAAGCCCCCCGCGTCACCGCGAGGGGCCTTTGTCTTGTCATGCAGGTGTCAGCCCGCCTCGCTGTGCGTCTCAGAGGTTCGGGTAAAGCGGGAACTTCTTCAGCATTTCGGCCACTTCACCGCGCACTTTGGCTTCTACAGCCTCGTTGCCCTCTGGGCCGTTCGCGGCCAATCCATCAACCACTTCCACAATCCAGTCCGCGATCTGACGGAACTCGGCCTCGCCGAAGCCGCGTGTCGTGCCCGCAGGTGTGCCGAGGCGAATACCTGATGTCACCATCGGCTTTTCTGGGTCAAACGGGATACCGTTCTTGTTTGTGGTGATATGGGCACGGCCCAGAGCCGCATCGGTGATATTGCCCGTTACTTTCTTGGGACGCAGGTCCACAAGCATCACATGCGTGTCTGTGCCACCCGTCACAATATCCAGACCGCCTTTGATAAGCTGGTCTGACAGGGCGACAGCATTGGCACGCACCTGCTTCATGTAGTCTTTAAATTCGGGGCGCAGTGCCTCACCAAAAGCCACAGCCTTGGCTGCGATAACGTGCATCAGCGGGCCACCCTGAATCCCTGGGAAGATCGCCGAGTTGAACTTCTTGGCCAAGGCCTCGTCATTCGTCAGGATCATGCCACCGCGTGGGCCGCGGAGCGTCTTGTGTGTTGTGGTTGTTGCCACATGCGCATGTGGGAAAGGCGATGGGTGCTCGCCCGCCGCAACGAGGCCTGCAAAATGCGCCATGTCTACGTGGAGGTATGCGCCTACAGAGTCAGCAATCTCACGGAATTTCGCAAAGTCGATGACCCGTGGAACAGCCGAGCCGCCCGCGATGATCAGCTTGGGCTGATGCTCTTTGGCCAACGCCGCAACCTGATCATAATCAATCAGATTGTCGCTCTCGCGTACGCCATAATGAACAGCGTTAAACCACTTGCCCGACTGGTTCGGCTTTGCGCCGTGTGTCAGGTGGCCACCAGAAGCCAGATCCATCCCAAGGATCGTATCTCCAGGCTGCAACAGAGCAGTGAAAACACCTTGGTTGGCCTGTGAGCCAGAGTTTGGCTGAACGTTGGCAAAGCCACAGTCAAAAAGTTGGCAAGCGCGCTCGATGGCGAGCGTTTCAGCCACATCCACATACTGACAGCCGCCATAATAGCGACGGCCTGGATAGCCTTCGGCGTATTTGTTGGTCAGAACTGTGCCCTGCGCTTCCATCACAGCAGCCGAAACAATGTTCTCGCTTGCGATCAGCTCGATCTCGTCGCGCTGGCGGCCAAGTTCGCTTTCGACTGCGCCCCAGAGCTCAGGGTCGCGCGAGGCCAGCGCCTCAGTGAAGAAACCTTTATCAGACATGGTGCTTCCTTATGAAATAACTTTCGATTCCTGCGTTTCCTATTGGAAACTTTTGCAAAAAGGAACACCAATTGCGACCAATACCAACACCAGCACGCCAAAACCTTAGGCCTGCGGTGGACAAGCCGTTTTTATAGGGTAATCTTGCCGCCTATAGGAAACGAGGACGCGCCCAATATGGCCCTGAAAATTGCCTTCACCGCCTCCGAGGCACCCTTGGCCCAAACGGCGCGCGCCGCCCTCATCAGTCGCTATGGCGAAGCCCCCGAAGCAGAAGCAGATATCATTGTTGCGCTCGGCGGCGATGGCTTCATGCTGCAGACCCTGCATCGGACGCAAGCACTCCCCGCGCCCGTCTACGGAATGAACCGTGGAACCGTCGGCTTCCTGATGAATGAATATAACGAAGCAGACCTGATGGCGCGGCTCGAAGCCGCCGCTGAAACCACAATCAACCCGCTCGCCATGACCGCCACCTGCACAGACGGAACGGTGCATGAAGCATTGGCAATCAACGAAGTCTCCGTGCTGCGGATGGGCCCACAGGCCGCGAAACTGAAAATTACAGTTGATGGTCGCCTGCGTATGGAAGAGCTTGTTTGTGATGGCGCACTGGTCGCGACGCCCGCGGGTTCAACTGCTTACAATTACTCGGCCCACGGCCCGATCCTGCCGATTGGCTCTGATGTTCTCGCCCTCACAGCCATTGCGCCGTTCCGCCCACGGCGCTGGCGCGGCGCGCTCCTGCCCAAATCTGCGATGGTCGAGATTGAAGTCTCCGAGCCCGAGAAACGCCCTGTCATGGCCGATGCCGACAGCAACTCGTTTCTCAATGTCGCGACCGTTCAGATCCGCTCGGAGCCAAACATCACACACCACATTCTGTTTGATCCAGAGCACGGCCTCGAAGAACGCCTGATCCGCGAGCAATTCGTTTAAATCAATGCACTCAACGAGTGTGGCGACCCCATGGGCCGCCTGCAGTCCGCTTTTTAGACGCTCACGCTTTCTTGTCGCGTGCGGCCTTTTCTTCGCGGGTCAGCTTATTGTTCCACTGGTTGTTGCTCAGGCCAAGCTCAGGGTTTGCGGGCTTGGTCTTGCCCACCTTCACTTCGCCACCCTTTTTCAGAAATTCCTGAATAAGCGCATCATCCGTGGTCTCTTTTGGAACATGTTTCATGAAAAAGAGCCTAGGCCGCCCTCACGTGTATTGCAACAGCACAGCCGCCTTTCACTTTGCGCAACCGCTGTTTCGTTTTGCCCATAACAGCCTCCCCAAAAGATCGGCACGTCACAAGCGCTTAGCCTTCGTCCAAAAGCGCGCGCGCCACATCCTCGCGAATTTCCAACCGCTCGATCATCAGCTTGGCAATCCGCTCGATATCCGCGCCCTTGGCCCCCGCCACAATCGCCACATTGCGCGCATGAAGCCCCATGTGCCCGCGCTGGATCCCCTCGCCGGCCAAAGCGCGCAGCGCCGAGAAGTTCTGAATAAGACCCACAGCTGCAGTGATGCGCCCTAGCCGCTCCCCCCGCGTGATCCCCATGATCTTGAGTGCTTTTTGCGCCGTCGGATGTGCGCGCGTGGCTCCACCGACGATCCCGACAGCCATCGGGAGCTCAATCTCTCCCCAAAGGTCGCCGTCGTCCGTCACACCATAGCGACTCAACGGCCCATAGCCGCCAGCATTGCCTTTCGTAGACGCAAAGGCATGCGCACCAGCCTCTAAAGCGCGGGTGTCATTGCCCGTCGCCAGCGCCACAGCCGAAATCCCGTTCATGATGCCCTTGTTGTGCGTCGCCGCGCGGTAAGGGTCATGCGCGGCAAATTCATAGGCCGACACAATCCCGCGGACCATATCCTCACCAATCTCTTCGGCCCGCCAAACCGCCCTCGCGCGCACAAGACGTCGGTCCGCAAGATTGCTCAATATACGCAATCCCACTTTGCCGCCCGTCCAGCCCTCCAGCTTGGGCGCCAGCGCTTCGGCCATCGTGTTCACAGCATTCGCGCCCATCGCGTCGCGCACATCGACAATCAAATGCACAACAAGAAACGGGCCACAAATGCGCACCTCAAGGTCCCGAAAGCCCCCGCCCAGCTTCACAAGCATCGGGTCACATGCATCACAGAGCTTGCCAATCTCGCTCGCGAGGCTCTCCACTTTAGCCTTCGCCGCTGCCAAATCTGCGAGCCCGGTGATCTGCACCTGCGCAATCATGCAGGGGTCATCGGCCTCTGTGAAAACACCGCCCAGTTCACGGCAAGCCCGCGCGCCGTTGCTCACCGCAGCAATAACAGAGCTCTCCTCCGTCGCCATCGCAACAAGCACATCTTGGCCATCCACAGTCAGGTTGGTCGCGACCCCAAGCGGCACAGCGACAGCCCCGATCACATTCTCCGAAAGATTGTCGGCCAGCTCTGCGAGCGGCCCAGCCTCAAGCGCAAGCTCAGCGGCCTCACGCTCACTCAAGAGCCCTAGCTCAACAAGCTTTTCCAGCCGCCCCGCACGGCTCAAATTGTGAAATCCTGCAATCCTTGACGATATCATCAAAGCCTCCCAACCCTGTTGCAACAGAGCTTACCGACACCATCCCAAAAGAAAAGGCCCGCCTGATCAGGCGGGCCTCATTTGCAATGATGCTCAGAGCTTACTTCGCAAAGCCGATCCCTTGCAGCGCAACCTTGATTTCATCCAAAATGGCTGGATCATCAATCGTCGCTGGCATCTTGAACTCCTTGCCATCAGCAATCGAGACCATCGTACCACGCAAAATTTTGCCCGAGCGTGTCTTGGGCAAACGCTCAACAACGCAAGCAAGCTTAAATGCCGCCACAGGACCGATCTTCTCGCGCACAAGGGTCACACATTCCTTGACGATTTCCTCATGCGGACGGTTCACGCCATTGGACAGGCATACAAATCCGACAGGCAACTGCCCCTTAAGCTCGTCGCTCACACCAATCACAGCGCATTCCGCAACATCAGGGTGAGAGGCGAGCACTTCTTCCATCCCGCCTGTGCTCAGACGGTGGCCCGCTACGTTGATCACATCATCCGTGCGCGCCATGATATAGAGGTAGCCATCCTCATCAATCATCCCAGCATCACCCGTCTCGTAGTAACCAGGGAAGGTGTTGAGGTAACTCTTCTGAAAGCGCGCCTCTGCGTTCCACAGGTTGGGAAGCGTTCCGGGCGGCAGCGGCAGCTTGACCGCAATCGCGCCCAGCTCTCCCGCAGGCAGCTCATGTCCCGCCTCATCCAGAATATGCACATCATACCCCGGCATAGGCACTGAGGGGCTGCCAAGCTTCACAGGCAACATCTCGACGCCCACAGGATTCGCCGCAATGGCCCAGCCCGTCTCGGTCTGCCACCAATGGTCAATCACAGGAACCTTGAGCTGATCTTGCGCCCAGACAATCGTATCGGGGTCGGCCCGCTCACCGGCAAGATAGACAGTCTTCAGACAGCTTAGGTCGTATTTCCCGACAAACTCGCCCTTCGGATCGACGCGTTTGACAGCGCGGAAGGCGGTCGGCGCTGTGAAAAAGCTTTTCACCTTATGCTCGGAAATAACCCGCCAGAATGTCCCCGCATCAGGCGTGCCCACGGGCTTGCCCTCAAAGACAATCGTCGTATTGCCATGAATCAGCGGCCCGTAGGCAATATAGCTATGCCCCACAACCCAGCCCACATCCGACGCCGCCCAAAAGACATCGCCGGGGTCGACATTGTAGATATTCTTCATGCTCCAGTTGAGCGCCACCATGTGACCAGCGGTGTGACGGATCACGCCCTTGGGCGCACCAGTCGTGCCAGAGGTGTAAAGAATATAGGCAGGGTGGTTGCCCTCTACAGGCACACACTCGGCTGGCTCAACGCCATATTGAAACCCGTGCCAGTTAAAGTCACGGCCTTCTTTGAGCTCAGCAACTTCTTGTTCCCGCTGGAAAATAACGGTGAACTCAGGCTTATGAGTGGCCATATCAATGGCCCCGTCAAGAAGCGGCTTGTAATGTACAACGCGTCCTGGCTCGAGGCCACAGGAGGCCGCGATAATGGCCTTGGGCTTGGCATCATCAATCCGAACAGCAAGCTCGCTCGCCGCAAAGCCGCCAAACACAACAGAATGCACAGCGCCGAGCCGCGCACAGGCCAGCATCGCTTCAAGTGCTTCAGGCACCATCGGCATGTAAATGATGACGCGGTCACCCTTCTCGATCCCCTTGGCGCGCAGCGCGCCTGCGAGTGTCGCGACGCGGTTGCGCAGCTCGACATACGAAATCTCGCGTTTGGTGTGAGTGATGGGGCTGTCATAGATAATAGCCGTCTGCTCGCCGCGCCCTGCCTCTACATGGCGGTCAACGGCATTATAGCAGGTGTTGCACTTTGCGTCGGCAAACCACTCATAAAGATTGTCGCCCTTGTCAAAGAGCGCCTTTGAGGGTTTCTCGTCCCAGTTAATCGCTTCAGCCGCCTTCATCCAAAAGGCTTCAGGGTCGGCCTTCCAGCCATCATAGAGCGCTTTATAGCCCGCGGTATTGCCCATAGTGTTCTCCTCCACTTTGACAAGAGAGGTAAAGGCCAGCCCGACCCTTAGGCAAGCAAGGAGTCACAATGCGCGGCAGTTTGGCGCAAATATTTTGCAATTTCTGCTGCAAATTTTTGCAAATATATCCACGAAGCCTAAGCTTCGCAGACAATATCGCATCATTTGCAAATTTGCGAAGTCCTACCTGAAAACTCAGCCATAGCTTTTCACAGGCGTGCCCGCAATCGCCGCCATGTTGAGCAGTCCCCGCGCCGTGATCCCGGGGCTGACAACATGCGCACGGTTTCCCATACCCATGAGGATCGGGCCAACTTCGAGCCCGCCCGCCTTCATTTTCAGGATATTACGCGCCGCCGAGGCCGCATCCGCATGGCCAAAAATCAACACATTCGCCACGCCCTCAAGCCTGCCAGCTGGAAGCAAGCGCTCACGCAGCTCCGGGTCAAGCGCCGCGTCAACATTCATCTCGCCCTCATATTGAAAGTCCCGTGGCGCTGCGTCCAAAATCTCAATCGCCGCACGAATGCGTTCCCCCGAGCCAAACGGCTGATTGCCAAACTGGCTCTGGCTGCAAAGCGCCACTTTCGGCTCAACGCCAAAGCGCTTGGCATGGCGCGCAGCACCTATCGCCGCCTCGGCGATCTGCTCAGGCGTCGGCAGCGTATGCACATGCGTATCAGCAATAAACAGCGGCCCATCCTCAAGGATCATCATCGACAAGGCCCCGTGGGGCCGCAACTCGCGACTGCCAAGTACCTGCTGCACATAGTTCAAGTGCCAGCGAAACTCGCCGAATGTTCCGCAAATGAGGCTGTCGGCCTCGCCACGATGGACAGCAATCGCACCAATCGCTGTCGTATTCGTGCGCATGATCGCACGGGCCAAGTCAGGCGTGACGCCCTTGCGCGCCATGATCTCGTGATAGCTGCCCCAGAAATCGCGATAGCGCGGGTCATTCTCTGGATTGACCAGTTCAAAATCCTTGCCAGCCCGCGCCGTAATCCCGAAACGCTCACAGCGCGCCTCAATCACCTCTGGGCGACCAATCAAAATGGGGCGCTCCGTTGTCTCTTCCAAAATTGCCTGCGCGGCACGCAGCACGCGCTCATCCTCACCCTCGGCAAAGATAATCCGCCGCGAGGCATGGCTCGCCGCATCAAACACAGGCCGCATCAAAAGCGCCGACTTAAAGACCGACGCATTGAGCCGCTCTTTATAAGCCTCCAAATCTTCCAACGGTTTGGTTGCAACGCCCGTTTCCATAGCCGCCTTGGCCACAGCCGAGCTGACGACAGCCGAAAGACGCGGGTCAAACGGCTTGGGAATAAGATACTCCGCACCAAAGGTCAGCGCCTCGCCCTTATAGGCGGCTGCCGCCTCCGCACTTGTGGTCGCGCGCGCCAGAGCCGCGATCCCGTCCACACAGCCAATCTGCATCGCATCATTGATCTCGGTTGCGCCCACATCAAGCGCACCACGGAAGATAAACGGAAAACACAGCACATTGTTGACTTGGTTCGGATAGTCAGACCGTCCCGTCGCAATCACAGCATCAGGCGCCACAGCACGCACCTCATCAGGCATAATCTCGGGGGTCGGGTTCGCCAGCGCAAAGATCACGGGCCGCTTGCTCATCTTCTTCACATGCTCAGGTTTAAGCACACCGGGCCCAGACAGGCCCAAAAACATATCCGCACCATCAACCACATCATCAAGTGTGCGCTTGTCCGTCTTTTGTGCAAATGCCGCCTTCTGGGGGTTCATGTCCTCTTCGCGGCCCTCATAAACGAGGCCGTGAATGTCACAAAGCCAGACATTTTCACGCTTCACACCAAGCTTCAGCAAAAGGTTGAGGCAGGCGATCCCTGCCGCGCCGCCGCCCGTGCTGACAATCTTGATGTCTTCAAACTTCTTACCCACCACATGCAGCGCATTTGTCGCCGCCGCGCCCACAACAATCGCTGTGCCGTGCTGGTCGTCATGAAATACAGGGATGCCCATGCGCTCACGGCAGATTTTCTCGACAATAAAGCAATCGGGCGCCTTGATGTCCTCAAGGTTGATCGCTCCAAAGGTTGGCTCCAGCGCACAAACAATCTCGGCCAGCTTCACAGGGTCACTCTCGTTCACTTCGATATCAAAGCAATCAATCCCTGCAAATTTCTTGAACAAGACCGCCTTCCCTTCCATCACGGGCTTGGACGCCAGCGCGCCGATATTGCCAAGGCCCAGCACAGCCGTGCCGTTTGTCACCACAGCCACAAGATTTCCTCGGGCCGTGTAACGGCTTGCATCTGCTGGATTTTTAGCAATTTCGATACAGGCCTCCGCAACACCAGGAGAGTAAGCACGGGCCAAGTCGCGTCCGTTGGCCATCGGCTTTGTCGGGCGGATCTCAAGCTTCCCAGGGCGTGGAAATTCGTGATAGTTCAGCGCCGCTTCGCGCGCCGTTTCGGTCTTATCAATCGACATAGTCTCTCCCTCGGCCCTGAGCCTTTTCAAAAGTAGTTTAACATTAAACCAATTAATGTGAAGCCAAATTTCTCATTCTGACGAATCTCCCCTTGCACTCGCCAGTCTGTCCCTTCCAAGATACCCCAAAACAAACAGAAAGACACAGCATGTCCCTCTCTGACGCCGCGCGCACTGTCCGCGCCAATGCCTACGCCCCCTATTCCAACTTTAAGGTCGGCGCCGCCATTCGCGCCGCCTCAGGCGAGGTGTTTTCTGGCTGCAACGTCGAAAATGTCGCCTATCCCGAAGGCACATGTGCCGAGGCAGGGGCAATCGCGGCCATGGTCGCCGCTGGGCAAACACAGCTCACCGAGGTCTACGTCATCGCCGATAGCCCCGCACCTGTGCCTCCCTGTGGCGGCTGCCGCCAAAAGCTTATGGAGTTCGGCCAAGCCGACACCCGTGTAACCCTCGCCACAACGGCAGGCACAGAAATCAGCTACACCCTTGCCGAATTGCTTCCTGGTGCCTTTGCCAGCGCCCACATGGACAACACATGACCAACACCCGCGCCCTGCTCGCCGCTCTGCGCCGTGGTCAGCCCATCGGCTCGGCAGCGCTCGGCAGCTTTGCCCAAGGCTTGGCCGATGGCTCCGTGTCTGATGCCCAAGCAGGGGCCTTTGCCATGGGCGTGGTGCTCTCCAAGCTCTCTCATGAAGACTCCGTCGCCCTCACCCTCGCCATGCGCGACAGCGGTGATGTCACAGAATGGGACCTCCCCGCACCCATCGTTGACAAGCACTCCACAGGCGGGATCGGGGATTGCGTCTCGCTTCTGCTTGCCCCCGCGCTTGCCGCCTGCGGAGCGTTCGTGCCCATGATCTCTGGTCGCGGCCTTGGCCACACGGGCGGTACGCTCGACAAGCTCGACGCCATCCCCGGCTTCAAGACCGCGCTCAGCATGGGCGAGTTTCAGCGCGCCGTGCGTGAAAATGGCCTCGCCATCGTCTCCGCATCCCCCAATCTCGCCCCCGCTGACAAGCGCCTCTATGCGATCCGCGATGTGACAAGTACGGTCGAAAGCCTTGACCTCATCACCGCATCGATCCTTTCCAAAAAGCTCGCCGCAGGGCTTGAGGCGCTGGTGCTCGATGTCAAATGCGGCTCTGGCGCGTTTATGAAAACGCCTGACGAAGCCCGCGCACTTGCGCAATCGCTCGTCAGTATCGCCAATGCCGCAGGCTGCAAGACATCCGCCCTCATCACAGAGATGAGCCAGCCCCTCGTCGCGTCGCTTGGAAATGCCCTCGAAATCTCCGAGATCATGCGCGCGCTCACCTCTCCCGCCCCGTCCCGCCTCGCCGATATCACCGCCGCGCTTGGTGGGCAGCTCCTCGCCGATGCAGCCCTCGCAAGCTCACCCGAAGAGGGCGCAACCAAGATCACGCAAGCCATCGCTTCAGGCCGCGCCGCCGAAGCCTTCGCACGCATGTGTGCGGCCCAAGGCGGGCCCCGCGGGTTTGCCGACAACTGGGCGCGCTACCTGCCCGAAGCCAATATCATCCGCGAAGTCACAGCCCCCGAAGCGGGCTATATCGCTGCCTATGATGGCGAAGCGCTCGGCCTTGCTGTGGTCAGCCTCGGCGGTGGGCGGCAGGTTGAAAGTGACAGCATCGACTACGCTGTCGGCCTCTCTGACATGCTCCCGCTCGGGACACGCGTCGAAAAGGGCCAGCCCATCGCCCGCGTCCATGCCAGCCGCGAAGACGCCGCCCGCCGCGCAGCAGTGGACGTTCTTCAAGCCACAACTCTTGGCTCAGCCCCAACAGAACAGCCTCTCTTGCTTGAGAGGGTCACAGCATGAGCCGCGCCTTCCTTGTCGTGCTCGACAGCGCTGGTATCGGCGGCGCACCAGATGCCGACCAGTTCTTCAACGGCGCCTTACCCGACACAGGCGCAAACACGCTGGGTCATATTTATCAGGCCTGCGCGCCCGCACTGCCCAACATGGAAAGCCTCGGCCTCAAACAAGCCATCACGCTCGCTTCTGGCCTCGCCCTACCAAACACAGCAGAGCTTGCTGGCCGTTTTGCCGCCGCCACAGAAGTAAGCCTCGGCAAGGACACCCCGTCAGGCCATTGGGAGCTTGCGGGCGTGCCCGTCCCTTGGGCGTGGCACTATTTCCCTGACACAACCCCAGCCTTCCCCCCTGATCTGCTCGCACTGGTCGCCAAGCTTGCAGGCACAGAAGGAACCCTCGGCAACAGCCACGCCTCTGGCACAGAGATCATTGATAGCCTCGCCCAAGAGCACATCAAGACAGGCTGGCCGATCTGTTACACCTCTGCAGATTCGGTCTTCCAGATCGCCGCGCATGAAGACCACTTCGGCCTGCCGCGCCTTCTCAAGCTCTGTGAAGACCTCGCGCCACATCTCCATGCCCTCAAGGTGGGGCGCGTTATCGCCCGCCCCTTCATCGGCGCCAACGGCAGCTTTCAACGGACAAAGAACCGCCATGACTACGCCATCGCCACGCCCGCGCCCACGCTGCTGGACTGGGCGCAGGCAGAGGGGCACCACACCCACGCCATCGGCAAAATCAGCGATATATTCTCTCACCGCGGCATCGACACCGCCACAAAGGGCCGCGACGCGGAGCTGATGCAAGGCCTCCATGACCGCATCAACACAGCCCCTGATGGCTCCCTGACGTTTGCCAATTTCGTGGAGTTTGATACCGAATTCGGCCATCGGCGCGATGCCGAAGGCTACGCCGCCCACCTCACATGGTTTGACAGAGAGCTCCGCCATATTTTGGCTGCACTGCGCCAAAACGATCTGCTCATCCTCACAGCTGATCACGGCAATGATCCGACATGGCAAGGCTCCGACCATACCAGAGAACGTGTCCCCGTTCTGGTTGCGGGCGCAGGCCAAGGTGAGATAGGACACATCCAAATGATAGATGTCGCCGCCTCCATAGCGGCTCATCTTGGCCTAAAAGAACGCGGATCAGGGGTAAGCTTCCTCTAAAGCGCCAGACGAAAGCGAGATAAGAATATGAGCAAAAATCTAACAGTCGTTGATCACCCTCTGGTGCAGCACAAACTCAGCTTCATGCGCGACAAGACCACACCCTCCGCGCACTTCCGGCAGCTCCTTGGCGAAATTGCCCAGCTCCTCGCTTATGAAGCCACCCGCGATCTGCCGCTGGAAATGCGCGAGGTCGAAACCCCGCTCCAGCCGATGCAGTCGCCCTACCTGTCAGGCAAGAAGCTCGCGCTTGTCTCAATCTTGCGGGCAGGAAACGGCATGCTTGATAGCCTGTTACACCTGATCCCGTCCGCGCGTGTCGGCTTTGTCGGCCTCTACCGCGACGAGGAAACGCTCAAGCCCGTTCAGTATTACTTCAAAGTCCCCGAAGACATCAGCGAGCGCGATGTCCTTGCGATTGACCCCATGCTTGCCACGGGCAATTCCTCTGTCGCGGCCATTGATCTCCTCAAAGCAGCCGGTGCGCGCCGCATCACCTTCCTTTGCCTTCTTGCAGCCCCTGAAGGCGTTGCGCGGATGCAGGAAGCCCACCCTGATGTGCGCATCATCACAGCCTCGCTGGATGAATGTCTCAATGAACAAGGCTACATCGTTCCAGGCCTAGGGGATGCGGGTGACCGCATGTTCGGCACAAAATAGCGCATATTTGCACTATTCTCGGCTAGACTCGTCTTTGGTGATCGGGCATGTTCCTTGCACACTTGTGGGGGCAAGATATGAGTTGTAAACGAGTCGCCGCGCTTTGCGCATTTTTCCTAACACTGACGCTCTCAACAGCGCAGGCACAGGCCCTGCGTGATGTTGACGGACCAGTGAATTTCCCGCCCAGTTCTTACAAAGGCAAACAATTCGTCGATAACAACGGCTGTGCTTTTGTGCGCGCCGGGATTGATGGCCGCGTCAACTGGATCCCGCGGGTTTCGCGCTCGCGCAAGCTCCTCTGTGGGCTCAAGCCGACCTTCTCTGGAGCTGAAGCCAACCTCGCCCAAGCCCAGAGCGCAAATGCTCCAGTGCAGATCACCAACAACGAAGCGCCCGCCGCCGCAGCTCCTGCGCCAGCACCAGCGCCGCGTGTTGCAGCTGCCAAGCCTGCTGCCGCGCCCAAGCCTGCTCCAAAACCTGTTGTGGCCAAGCCGGCACCGCGCGTCGCTCCTGCACCGCAGCCCCGTGTGATAGATGCGACTCCGACAACACGGCCCGCGCCTCAGCGCGTGCAGCAAGCGCGCATTCAGCCAGCGCCACAGCGCGTTCAGCCTGTCCAGCGTACAATTGCGCCAGTGCCAGCGCCTGCACCCCGTCAGGTACAGCGCGTCACACGCGCCACAACCTGCGCCAATTTCACTGGGATCAGCGCCCAATACGCCGGCTCTGGACCGGGTGTGCGCTGCGGCTCACAAACTCAGCCTGTGACTGGCGCAGTTCAGGTTCAGCGCCAACCCGTCACAGTCATGCGCAATGGCCAGAAAAAAACTGTCCAGCAGCGCGTTGCACAACAGCCGAGCTCTGCACCAGAAATCTCAGGCACACCAACAGGCCAACGCATCATCACGCGCAACAGCCAAACAGGCCAGATCAATGCCGCTGGCAACACCCGTGTTGTCCCGCGCCATGTGTACAACGAACAACAGCGCTCAGCGGTCACCAACAAAGTGCCGAAGGGCTACCGCAAGGCATGGGATGACGACCGACTCAATCCGAAGCGCGCTCAAATGACAGTGGAGGGCATCCGCCAGTCAGACCTCATCTGGACACGTACAATCCCACGTAAGCTCTACGTCAAGGGGACAGGTCGGGTCGTCAACAATCTCTTCCCAGAGCTGCGCTACCCTTACACAAGCATGAACGATCAAAACGCCGCGATGGGTCTGACAACATCCTCACGCAGCAAGCCTGCCGCAGCCGCCACGCCCCGCAAACAAGGGGGTACGGCCAAAAGCGGAACAGACGGGCGCTACGTTCAAGTTGGCATGTTCTCAAGCGAAGCCAATGCCCAGCGCGCAGCACAACGCATCTCCGCCGCAGGCCTGCCCGCACGCTTTGGTACATTGAAAAAAGGTGGCAAATCTTATCGTTTGGTGATGGCAGGGCCCTTCGCCGCGGGCCAGATCAACGCGGCTGTCGCCACAGCAAGACGTGCAGGATTTTCTGACGCCTACGCGCGCTAAGCCTCGCCTCCATCAGATTGATGAAGCCCGCGCTGCAAAGGTCGCGGGCTTTTTCTTTGGCTCCCAGCGCACCATAAATGCGCCTAGATAAAGCCGCGCAGCCGCAACACAACAATCAGAACCGTCAACACAATCAACAGATTAAATGCCAGCGCCGAGCCAGCCCGTATCCACTGTCGGCGCTTTACTTCGCTGCGGTCAATCTTTTCCAAATAGGCTTTCAAGCGCCCATGCGACTTGACGATAGCGGCCTCGTCAAGCTGCACACAAAGCTGCGGATGTGAGACTTTCTCGAGTGCCTCAGTGAGCCGCGCCCCGTTCTGCCTTTGGCGCAGGGGTAGCCCCCTGCCAACGCTGCGTAACCCTGCGGCCAGGCTTGGCTTGTCCACGCCCAGATGTGCGGCCATCAGCCCCCGCAGCTCACGCTCCATTTCGCTCAAACGGCTCGCCTCAATCACATCACATCCCGCCTAACTTGCGCCTTTTCCTTCCCGCGGAAAATGGCGTATCACTCGCATATGTTACACACTATCACCCATGGCATCGCCAACGCCAAGCCCCCGCTGCTCATCGCGCATGGCCTCTTCGGCTCAGGCCGCAACTGGGGCGTTATCGCCAAGCGCCTCTCCGATGAGCGCCAAGTGATCGCCGTCGACATGCGCAACCACGGCAGCTCGCTACACTCAGATGATCACAGTTACACCGCCTTGGCCGATGACCTTGCCGAAGTGATCGCTGCACACGGAGGCCAAGCCGACGTCTTGGGCCACTCCATGGGTGGCAAAGCCGCTATGGTACTTGCCCTTGAGCACGCCGAGATGGTCAACCGCCTCACTGTCGCCGATATCGCCCCCGTGAGCTACAGCCACTCCCAACAGCAATACATCAACGCCATGCGCACGCTCGACCTCTCCCAGATAGAGGGTCGCGCCGAAGCCCAAGCCGCGCTCCTGCCGCTGGTCGAAGACCCGACGCTCGCCTCGTTCTTCACCCAGTCTCTGGATCTGAAAGCACGCAAATGGCGGCTCAATCTGGCCGCTCTTGAAGCGAATATGCCCCAGATCCTAAGCTTTCCGGCAATAGACGCATGCTTCACAGGCCCCTCCCTCTTTCTCACAGGCGCAACGTCACACTACGTGACGCGCGATCACCGGCCCCAGATCAAAGCGCTCTTCTCAGAAGCGCGCTTTGCCAAAATCCCAGAGGCAGGGCACTGGCTTCACGCCGAGCGCCCCCGCGCCTTTGAGGCCGCAGTCCGCACGTGGCTCAACGCTGACTTGAGCTAGCGTTTAAGCAAGCGCCGCAGCACAGGCTCAAGCGCATCTGCCGCTTCCTGATGCACTGCAGGCCCCAAAAGCTGCATCGCCGCCAAAGCTTCCTGATCGGCAAAAACCATACCCTCATAGCCACGCGCCAGAGCCGCTGGACTTGCACGACAGATCACCGTGCGTGCCATATCGCCTTCCAGCGCATCAATCATATCTTGGGTCACGCCAAAAGGCGCACTCGCCGCATGGGCAAAGCCACGCTTCTCATCGGGGCCATGATCCGCAAACCACAACAGCACCATCGGCTTCGCCACCCGATCCGCCAAAAGCCGCATCCGCGCCACCCAAGCCTGCTGCAATTCCTGCATCAACAGAATAAACCCGTCCGGATGATAGCGTGCCAAATGGCGCAACAGATGATTGGTAAAGTGAAACTCGGTGAAATCCACGCCCCGAAACAACTTTCTCATCTGGTCTGAGGCCCGCAAAAAGCGGTCGTTGCGGCGCGGATGCACCGTATAAAAGCGGTTCGAGAGATTGTGCACACCCATCGCTTGCACAATGACGGCCTCCGCCCGCGCCGCCATACTCAAAACACCAAGATCGCTCGCAAAAGCATCAAGCCCAGCGCTCATGACCCCAAGGTTAAGGCAGGGCATTTCCAGCTTGTCTTCCAGTCGGTCCACATAGGGACGCGGCACAAATTTCCCGAAGGTTTCTGTGCCTCCCAGCACGGCTACAAAAGGCTCATCAAGGCTGCGTTTAGGGCCGCGAAAGGCCAGCCGCGATCCGTCATACTCGCAGAGTCGATAGTCAAGGGCTGCGCCCCCTATTCTTTCATAGGACATAGTTCCCACCACAATTTTAGTTCACCCAAAACCGAAGATGCGCCACAGCCATTTCCAATTCCCTAACAGATAAAATGGTCGGAAATTAAAGGCCTATCTTTCGCCTTGCAGCCTGCTTAAGCCGCGGCTTATTGTCGTGATTAACCCCGAAGGAGAGCAGCATGGATATCAAAACAGTCGGCGTCATCGGTGCAGGCCAGATGGGCAATGGTATCGCGCATGTTATGGCGCTCGCGGGGTATGACGTTACGCTCAATGATCTCAGCCAAGACGCGCTCACAGCCGCGCTCGCCAAGATCGAGAAAAACATGGTGCGCCAAGTGTCGCGCAATCTCATCACAGAAGCCGATATGCAAGCTGGCCTCGCCCGCATCAGCCCTGCGCTTGATGTAGCCGCGCTCGGCACAGCCGATCTCGTGATCGAATCCGCAACAGAAAACGAAGACATCAAAAACAAGATCATCGAAGGCATCGTACCCCACCTGCCCGAGCACACGATCATCACATCAAATACCTCCTCGATCTCGATCACCCGCCTCGCCGCACGCACGGACCGCCCCGAAAAGTTCATGGGCTTTCACTTTATGAACCCGGTTCCGCTCATGCAGCTGGTCGAGCTGATCCGCGGCATCGCCACTGATGACGAGACATATCAGAGCTGCCTCGCCGTGGTCGAAAAGCTCGGAAAGACAGCCGCCTCCGCCGAAGACTTCCCCGCATTTATCGTCAATCGCATCCTGATCCCGATGATCAATGAGGCCTGCTATACCCTCTATGAAGGCGTCGGCAATGTCGCCTCGATTGACAACGCCATGAAGCTCGGCGCCAATCACCCGATGGGTCCACTTGAGCTTGCTGACTTTATCGGCCTTGATACCTGCCTCGCAATCATGAACGTGCTGCATGACGGCCTCGCTGATACCAAATATCGCCCCTGCCCGCTCTTGACGAAATATGTGGCCGCAGGCTGGCTGGGCCGCAAAACAGGCCGTGGCTTTTATGACTATCGCGGAGACGTCCCCGTTCCGACGCGTTAAGACAACGTCTTGATTTAAATAATAAACTGCGGTCATGGCTGCCGCCCGTTCTACAGCCTAGGCCACGTCTGTAAATCGCATTCACTGATATTGGACAGCCGCATACAGCGAGCGCCACGCCACAAAAAAGGCCCCGGATCAACCGGGGCCAGTTGCGGATAAACCGCGGGGAAAATCAGGGGATCGACCTTACCAGTCACTTGGCCCTTTGTCGCCAAACGAGTGAACCAGAAAGTCGATAAAGGCGCGCACTTTGGGCTGCGTAAAGCGTCCGGGCGGATACACCGCATAGATACCTTGTGTCTCCATCGGCAGATCAGGGATCGCATCTTCCACAAGACCCTTCTCAAGCGCCTCCGCATAGAGAAAGCTCGGCAGATAGGCGATGCCAAGGCCAGACACAGCCGCATTGAGCAGCGATTGACCGTCATTCACAGTTAGCCAGCCAGCCGTGCGCACTTGACGCTTTTCACCGGATGGCGCGGTAATCTTCCAGACATTGCCTGCCGAATGGTTGGAATAATGCAAAAGCTTGTGCTCATTGAGATCGTCAATTTTCTGGGGCCGCCCATAGCGTTGGAAATAGCTTGGGCTCGCAATCATTCGCATGCTCGTCTCGGTAAGCTTGCGTGCTCGCAAAGAGCTATCTTCCAGATCACCAATGCGGATGGCCATGTCAAAGCCCTCAGAAATCAGCTCCACATAGCGATTGTTGAGGACCATATTCACGGTGATATCAGGGAAATCCGCGAGGAACTCGCCCAACACAGGCGAAAGGTGGTTCACACCAAAATCTGTCGCCACAGAAATTCTCAATAGGCCAGAGGGATCGGATTGCATGGACGACACAAGCGCATCTGCCTCGCCCGCATCATTCAAAACGCGCCGTGCACGGTCATAATACGCGAGGCCAATCTCGGTCGGGCTGACCCGCCGCGTCGTGCGGTTCAAAAGCCGCGCGCCCAGACGGGCCTCAAGGCTGGAGACGTGCTTTGAAACAGCGGATTTTGAAATCCCCATTTTCTTGGCTGCGTCCGTAAACCCGCCTTGGTCTACGACCATTGCAAAGGCTTCCATTTCAGTCAGTCGGTCCATGCTCGATAATCCCTTGATTATTCTTTTCTCAAAGCATGGTATCGCCTCACAATCGGGCAACTTCTGGGCGCTGGTGAGATAATATCAGGGTTTTCCCACGGATCGTTCATGGCAGAGAAACAACGAAACAGAAGTTTCCAAAGGGGCTGCACATTGGCAGTCGCGTTGCTGTTTGCCCTTGCTATCAAGTCCAGAAAAGGCCGCACGGCGCGTCGGCTGCTCTCCTAGGTCAGACCGCTGTCAAGCCGGCCCCTTGCACACCGCACGCCGCATTACCTAATTTTGTGTAAACAAAAGCCCGTTTCAGACGGTGCACGGGTTGTGCACGGATTGTGCACGCATATCACCCCCCTAGAATCAGCCCTTCTCAGCGCCATTAACCCAGCGGGACGCAGCCTTAACTAAGCCACCATCGCCTCGGCCTTCTTCAGGTCGACAGAGACAAGCTGGCTCACGCCTCGCTCCTGCATCGTGACGCCATACAAGCGGTCCATCCGGCTCATCGTCACAGCATGGTGCGTGATGATCAGAAAGCGTGTGTCGGTCTGGCGGCACATCTCGTCAAGCAAGTCACAAAAGCGCGTGACGTTCGCATCATCCAAAGGCGCGTCGACTTCGTCGAGCACACAGATCGGCGCAGGGTTCGCAAGGAAAACCGCAAAGATCAGCGCCATCGCCGTGAGTGTCTGTTCCCCACCAGACAAAAGCGAAAGCGTCGCAAGCTTCTTGCCAGGCGGCTGACACATAATCTCAAGCCCTGCATCTAGCGGGTCGTCGCTCTCCACCAAAACAAGATTGGCATCCCCGCCACCAAAGAGGTGTTTGAACAACATCGAGAAGTTGTCGTTCACCTGCTCAAAGGCGGTCAGCAGCCGCTCGCGCCCCTCGCGGTTCAGGCTGGCAATGCCTGTACGCAAAGCACGGATCGCCTCTTCCAGATCGGTCTTTTCAAGCAAAAGCCCGTCATGCTCCTGAGAGACTTCCTTCGCATCTTCCTCGGCCCGCAGGTTAACTGCGCCAAGCGCATCCCGCTGCCGCTTCAGACGGTTCACATCCTGTTCGATCATCTCAGAAGCAGGCATCTTCTCAGGGTCTGCCCCAAGGCTCTCCAAAAGCGCCTCTGGCGTTGTGTCCTGCTCTTCCTCGATCCGTTCCGCCGCGTATGCTACGGTCTCGCCTGCCGCATCTGTGCGTGCCTCCGAGCGCGCCCGCGCCTCGCGTGCCTCGCTTGCCGCGCGCTCCGCCTCGCGCTCGGCCAGTGTCGCATCACGCTCAGCGCCTTCGGCTGTCGAGAGCGCGTCAGAGGCCTTGGCCTTGCGCGCCTCCGCCTGTGAGATCGAATGGCCAAGCTCTTCACGTTTTGCCGCAATTTCTTCAGGCGCCGCCGTGGCATCTTTCAGCTCAGCCTCGCTCGCAGTCTTGCGCTCGGCCAGTTCGGCAATCCGCTTTTCTGCTGTCTCCAAACGGTGGCGCCAGCCTGAAAGCTCCTTCGTGACTTCCTGCCCCCGCCGCGTGCGTGCCTCGCCCTCGCGGCGCAATTCGTCGTGCCCCGAGCGCTTCGCCATCATGGTCATGCGCGCGGCCTCAACGGTCATCTTCACGTCTTCGACTTCGGCCCGCGCCGTCTCAAGGTTGCCAAGGCCCGCAAGGCCGCGCTCAGCCTCCTGCAAAGAGCGCCGCGCTGCCATTGCTTCGTCCTCATGGCGTTTCACAGCAAGGCCAAGAGAGTCCAGCCGCGACTCTGCCAAGGTGCGGTCCGCTTCCGCGCGGCTCAAAGCCCGCGCGGCTTCTGCCACGGCTGTATCGGCTGCACGCCGTGCCTCGCGGGCGGCCTTGTCGGCCTCACCATCACGCTTGAGCTGCTCTGTAAGAACCTGATGCGCCAGCCGCGCGCCCTGCGCTTTTGAAGTGGCAGCTTCCATCTGCTGCTTGAGCGCTTCGAGACGGTTCATCTGCTCCAGACGCAAGGCTGCCGCGCTCGGCGCATCCTCGGCCCAGGCGCGAAACCCGTCCCAGCGCCACAAATCGCCATCAAGGCTCACAAGCCGCTGCCCGGGCTTCAGCTCGGCCTGCAACGCGGCAGCCGCCTCGGCCTCCACAAGCCCGATCTGGGCCATCCGCCGTGTCAGAACCGCAGGCACATTCACATGCGCCGAAAGCGGCTCAACACCCGCAGGCAACGCTTGCGCATCTCGATAAGCTGGCAGGCTCGCCCAGCCCGACGGCCCGTCTTCGCCCACTTCAGGGGCGCGCAAATCATCTGCCAGCGCCGCGCCCAGCGCCTTCTCATAGCCTGGCGTCACTTGCAGCTGATCAATGATCTGCCCGCCCTCGGCGGTGTCGCGCTCCACAAGCCGCGCCAAGGCGCTGGCTTCAGCCGAGAGCGCATTCACTTCTCCGTCTGCTTCGCTCAGCTCTGCCCGCGCATCCGCCTCGCGGGATTGCGTGGCCGCCCGCGCCGCCTCTGCAGCGGTGAGCGCCTCCTCCGCATCCTGCGAGCGCTTGGTGGCCGCGCTCTCAGCCTGCTGCGCCGCTTCAAAATCTACCGCCGCTTTTTCCAAAAGCGCCCGAGCTTCGCCCGCAGCGCGCTTGGCTTTTTCAGCCTCTTCGCTGGAGCGGGCTTCTGTCTTGCGACTGTCTTCTAGCAAGCGCTGTGCAGACTGATGCCTTGCAGCCAAGCGAGCCACATCTTCAGTCAGCTCAGACAGTGCATTCTCACGCGCCTGCAAGACCTGTGCTGCCTCTTGAGACGCTTCCGCGGCTTGCGCCAGCTTGGCCTCATGGCCCGCGCCCGCCTTTTTCAGTTCTTCGGTTTCCCACTCCAGCCGCGCAATGGTTTCGCCTGCGTCACGGTTGAGCGCTTCCTCACGCTCCATATCAGCCGCCAGCTGCCTGATCCGCGCTTCCAGCGTTTCAATCGTTGCAATCGCGCGCTTTTCTTGGTCTTCCAAAGTGTCGCGCTGTACCGAGAGGCGCTGGAGCACTGCCGCAGCGATGGCTTCTTCCTCGCGCAGAGCGGGCAACGCATCTTCGCGCTGTTGGCGCAGCTTCGTCGCCTCCCGCGCGGCCGCTTCGGCCTGCGCTGCAGCTACAGTACGCTCCTTTAGAATATTCTGTTCCTCAAGATGCGCGACTTGCGCTTCCTTCCACCGCCGATAAAGCAGCAACCCCTCCGCACGCCGCAGCTCATCCCCGATCTCACGGTAGCGCGCCGCTTGACGGGCTTGGCGGGCCAGCTGCGCCAGCTGCGCGGCCAACTGTTCAAGGACATCGTCAACCCGCGTCAAGTTTGTTTCTGCGCCCTTAAGCTTTAGCTCGGCCTCGTGGCGGCGCTGATAGAGGCCCGAAATCCCTGCTGCCTCTTCGAGAATACGGCGGCGGCTCTTGGGCTTGGCGTTGATCAGCTCGCTGATCTGCCCCTGCCGCACAAGCGCAGGGGAATGCGCCCCTGTAGAGGCATCCGCAAACAGCATCTGAACATCGCGCGCGCGGGTGTCCTTGCCGTTGGCTTTATAAGCACTGCCGACGTCGCGTGTGATACGGCGGACGACCTCGAGGTTGTCCATGTCATTAAAGCCAGCAGGCGCGAGGCGGTCTTGGTTGTCGATATGAAGCGAGACTTCGGCAAAGTTGCGCGCGGGCCGCGAGGATGCGCCTGCAAAGATCACGTCTTCCATCCCGCCGCCACGCATAGCGGTGGGGCGGTTTTCGCCCATCACCCAGCGCAGGGCTTCAAGCAGGTTGGATTTACCACAGCCATTTGGCCCGACGACGCCTGTCAGACCGTCCTGAATAATCAGGTCGGTCGGATCGACGAAGCTTTTGAACCCCGTAAGTCTGAGCTTATGAAATCGCACTGCCCGTATTACACCTGTGATTCTGAATAGACCCAGTCTGGCGGCCGCAGCACAAGCTTGTCAACGTTTCGACCCTTTATATGGGGCCTCAGAGGCAGTTATCCACAAGATAACGCGTTTTAACCCCGCCCATGTGGCTCCATAAAGTCCAGAACAGGGTTTGTTGGAAGGATACGATTGGGGTTAATCGTGTCATGGCTATAGTGATAATGACGCACGATGTGCTCAAGGTTCACGGTCTGAGCGACGCCCTCAATCTGATAGAGCTCGCGCGTGTAGGCCCAGAGATTGGGATAATCAATCAGCCGCGCACGGTTGCACTTGAAGTGTAAATGATAGACTGGATCAAACCGCACAAGCGTCGTGAACAGACGCCAATCCGCTTCGGTGATCTGCCCGCCCATCAAGTACCGCCCCTCTGTGAGCCGCGCCTCGAGCCAGTCCATCGTATCAAACAGAGGATCAACCGCCGCATCATAAGCCGCCTGTGTGGTCGCAAACCCTGCCTTGTAGACGCCGTTGTTCAGGGTGTCATAGATCCGCGCATTCACCTCTTCAATCTCACTGCGCAGCGGCTCAGGCCAGTAGTCGTCCCTATTCCCTGTCAGCTCGTCAAACGCAGAGTTCAGCATACGGATGATCTCTGAGCTTTCGTTGCTCACGATCGTCTCGCGCTCTTTGTCCCACAATATCGGCACGGTCACCCGCCCTGATATCTGCGGATCAGCCTTCAGATAAATGTCCCGCGCAAAAGGCAGCCCATAGAGCGTATCACCCGTGGCCCCATGCGCATCTGTTTCAAAAGTCCAGCCCTCCGAGAGCATATCAGGATGCACTGCGGATATGCTGATATGCGCCTCCAGCCCCTTCAGTGCCCGAAAAATCAACGTGCGGTGCGCCCACGGGCAGGCATAGGACACATAGAGATGATACCGCCCGCTCACCGCAGGAAAGCCACCCTCACCAGTCGGTCCCGCCGCGCCATCAGCCGTGATCCAGTTGCGAAACTTGGCCGTGGTCCGCTCAAACGCACCGCCCGTTGACGTCGTATCATACCAAACATCATGCCATGTGCCGTCTACCAACTGTCCCATCAGGGCCTCCTCGTTTCTGTCTTGCCCCTTCCTAACTGCACTGATCCTGACGATAAACACTCGCTCCCGCGCAGCGCCCCTGCGCTGATGCACAGAGAGAGCGTTACACAGGTGCAACATTTAGCGCTTAGAACGAATTCATTACTTGTTTCTCAACCAAACCGTGCAAATCTATTAGGCACAGGAAAGGCGCACACAATGACTGATTATCTATCCCCCGAGATCGAGGCTGCTCTCAAGGCTGCCCGCAAAGCCGCTATGAAAAAGTCCTCGCGTCTGCGCGTGCAGATGGGCGAGACACAATATCCAATCCTCAAGTTGTGGGACAAAGGCTTTGCGCTTGATGTCTCAGGCGCGCCTAAGCTGCGAGGGCTGGTGGATATTTACGATGGCACCAAACATTTGATGAACGGATTGATCATCGCCACCGAGGCTGAAGGCGATATGATGCACTATGAGTTCAAGCGCGCCACTCAAGCGCAAGACAAAGCCCCGCTGGATTACGAGCGTGACGAAAACGCGCCCGTGGCCCTTATCGGCAAGGCGGCACCCTCACTCCATTGATCACTGCAGATCAGCAAAAGCTTTCTGAAGCCGCTCCACGGCCTGCTCAACATAGGCGCGTGGTGTGGCCAAGTTAAAGCGCATGAAACTCTCCCCACCTGTGCCAAAAGTTGGCCCGTGGTTGGCTGCGATCTTGGCATCTTCCTCGACACGGCGGGTAAACTCTTCACGGCTCATGCCTGTGTCTTCAAAATCAACCCACGCCAGATAGGTCGCCTCAAGCGGCATCGACTTCAAGCCCGGAATACTGTTGATCCCCGCATCAAATATCTCACGATTCCCGTTGATATAGGCCACAAGCGCATCAACCCACTCCGCACCCTCTGGGCTATAGGCAGCCTCGGCCATCTCAAGCCCAAAAGAGTTTGCCGAAATGCCCAGCGCCATCATCTTCGCGCCAAACTCAGCGCGCAACGTCTCGTTCGGGATAATCACATTCCCCGAATGCCCACCTGCGATATTAAAGGTCTTGGTTGTCGCCGTCATCATAACAAGGCGGTCCTCAATCCCCTCGATATTGGCCATTGCGATATGCTTGGCCTCAGGCATCACAAGATCATGGTGGATTTCATCAGACACCAAAATCAGATCATGCGTCTTGGCAAACTCAGCCACCTGCTTCAACTCAGCCTCACTCCAGACACGTCCGCCAGGGTTATGAGGTGAGCACAGAATAACCATCTTCTCTGAGCCATCCAGCAGCGCATCATAGTTATCAAAGTCCATTTCGTAGCGCCCGTTCTCAAGCACCAAGGGGCATTCAACAACGCGCCGACCATTGGCCTTAATCACCTTGGCAAAAGCATGGTAGACGGGCGTGAAGAGCACGACCCCGTCACCCTTTTCGGTCCATGTGTCCACACAAAGCGCCGTACCATTGACGAGCCCGTGGGTCGTAAAGATCGCAGCGGGATCAACCTCCCAGCCATGACGGGTTTTCATCCACCAGCAGATCGCCGCACGGTATTCTGTATCGCCGCCATAATAGCCGTAAATCCCGTGATCCAGCATCCCCTGCAGCGCGTTCTGCACACAAGCGGGTGGACGAAAATCCATATCTGCAACCCACATGGCGATCCCGTCTTCCGCAGGCACATTATAGAGCTTGTCCATCATGTCCCATTTCGCAGAATGGGTGCCCTTGCGGTCGATAATCTCGTCAAAATTCATGGGGTGCTCTCCAGTGTTGGGCCCGTGGTCGGCCCATGTTTGGCCTGCGCAAAAGCTAGCCGATTAAAAAACGAGTGCAAGGCCATGTTGCACAGCGTGTTGCAGTGCCCCGCCGCATCGCCTAAATGAGCCCTATGAAAAGGCCTATTCTGATACACCCCGACCCCCGCCTCAAAAAGGTCTGCGCTCCTGTGCCAGACCTTTCGGATGATCTGCGCAAGCTTGGCGACGATATGCTCGTGACCATGTACGACGCGCCGGGCATTGGCCTTGCCGCGCCCCAGATCGGCGTTCTCTCGCGCGTTATCGTGCTGGATTGCGTCAAGGAAGAAGGCGAGACGCCCAAGCCGATGGTCATGTTTAATCCAGAAATTGTGGCTGCGTCAGACGAAACAAACACCTATGATGAGGGCTGCCTCTCAATCCCTGATCAATACGGCGAAGTGACTCGCCCCAAGACCGTTGATGTGCGTTGGATCGACCGCGACGGACGCGAGCAGAGCAATACTTTCGATGGCCTCTGGGCGACCTGTGTCCAGCACGAGATTGACCACCTCAATGGCAAGCTCTTCATTGATTATCTCGGTGCAATGCGCCGCCAGATGATCACCCGCAAAATGCAAAAGCTCAAACGTGAGATGATGCGCACATGAGCGTTTTGCCTATCGTTCAGTGGCCTGATCCGCGCCTCTCTACGGTCTGCGCCCCTGTCGATGCGCCCACTTCCGAAACGCTGCTGAATGATATGTTTGACACGATGTATGCCGCCAAGGGCCGTGGCCTCGCTGGCCCACAAGTCGGCGTCCTTGCGCGTCTCTTTGTCATGGACGCAGGGTGGAAAGAGGGCACGCCCACACCGCTCGTTATGATCAACCCCGAGATCGAGCCTTGCGGCGAACCCACTTCACTAGAAGAAATGTGCCTCTCTGTGCCTGATGTGGGCGTGCCCGTTCTACGCCCCTCAAGCGTCTTTGTCCGCTGGCGCGATCAGCATGGTGCGCCACAGGCAGCGCAGTTTGACGGCGCAGAGGCCCGCATTATCCAGCACGAGTTTGATCATCTCGATGGCAAGCTTCACTTTGACCGCGTATCGCCTAATCTGCGCACTGACCTTGAAACGCCTTACCTGAAAGCGCACACATGACAGCCAGACTCTGTATCCCTTGGCCCGACAAACGCCTGCGCACCAAGGCCTCACCCGTTGAAGCCATAACCGATGAAATCCGCGCCATCTGGTCCGATATGGTCGACACGATGGAAGCTATGCCTGGTGTCGGTCTTGCCGCACCCCAAATCGGCGTGATGCTGCGGCTTGCAGTCGTAGATGCGAGCGAAGAACGCGGCAAAGCTGTGCTCATGGCCAATCCCGAGATCATCGACGCCAGCGGCGTCTTTCGTGAGCATGACGAGGCCAGCCCGAATCTCCCCGGTGTGTCAGCTGTTATCAAACGCCCCCGCGGGGTCAGCGTACGCTTCCTTAACTCCGAAGGCATCATCGAGCGCCGCGACTACGTCGGCCTCTGGGCCACATCCGTCCAACACCAAATCGACCACCTCAACGGCCAAATGTATTTTGACCGTCTCTCAAAAGTGAAGCGCGACATGCTTCTGCGCCGCGCAAGGAAGCTCTCATGAGACTTGTTTTTATGGGTTCTCCTGACTTTAGCGTTCCTGTTCTGGAAGCACTGGTCAGGGCGGGTCACGAGATTGCCGCAGTCTATTGTCAGCCCCCTCGCCCTGCTGGACGAGGCAAAAAAGAGCGCCCTACAGCCGTCCATGCACGCGCTCTAGAACTTGGACTAGATGTTCGCCATCCTGTTTCACTCAAGTCCGAAGAGGCGCAAAAGGACTTCGCCTGCCTCAAACCTGAAGTGGCCGTGGTGGTCGCCTACGGGCTGATTTTGCCGCAAGCTATTTTGGATACGCCAACGTATGGTTGCCTCAATATCCATGCCTCCCTCTTGCCGCGTTGGCGCGGCGCGGCACCCATCCACCGAGCGATTATGGCTGGGGACACCGACACAGGCGTTTGCATTATGCAGATGGAAGCTGGCCTTGACACAGGTCCTGTGCTTTTGCGCACAGCGACCCAGATTGGCGCGGAAGAAACCACACTTCAGCTCCATGATCGCCTGTCTGCCCTTGGCTCTGAGGCAATCGTCACAGCTCTGGACACATTACCAACCCTCACACCCGTCGCCCAGCCCGATACGGGCATTACCTATGCCGAAAAAATCCGCAAAGACGAAGCGCGCATCGATTGGACCCAATCCTCTGACGAAATCGACCGTCAAATTCGCGGCCTGTCTCCCTTCCCGGGAGCGTGGTGCGAACTCAACGGAGCGCGCCTCAAAATTCTTGCCTCCCGCATGTCTCAGGGTAGCGGAGAAGCAGGTGAAGTCATCCATACGCCAGCGCATGTTGCTTGTGGCTCTGGCGCGGTAGAACTGCTGCGCTTGCAAAAAGCGGGCAGTCAGGCGCAAGATATCTCTGAGTTTACACGCGGCACGCCGCTCCCCAAGGGGGCGCGCCTCAGCTAAGGAGCAAGCCCTATGTTTCCCTCCATGATCGGAACAGTCGTGATCGCTGGTATTGTCGGCTATCTGAGCGAGCGCTCGGGCTTCACCCGCAACGGTATCCTTCAATCGATCATCATCTGTGTTGGCGGTGCCTTTGTTTTTTACTTCATAAGCCTGATGTTCAATATAGGCTTCAACAGTCACGGAATAAACGCGATCGCCGCATCCATCGGCGCATTGGTCATTATTCCAACGCATTGGAGGAAGTAGATGGCACTCTATCTGATCATCATCGGCGCGGCTGCAGGTTTTCTCGCAACACGCATGATGCGCCTCGAAACCGACATCGTCACGACCATGGCGATCGGAATAGCAGGTGCGCTGATCGGCGGCTTTCTTCTGCGCTTTTTGTTAAGCGTCATGGGGATGCTCGGCGGCCTCATCGGCGCGGTCATGGGCGCATTACTCGTCATATGGGTATGGCAAAAATACTTTAAGCGTTAGAGCTTAGGGGGCCGTGCGCGGTAAACTGGCAGGCGCCAGCCAAAGGCGATAGATCCCGCTCGCAAAACAAATGTGCTCAGGACGCAAGAGCCAAGCACGACCAGTGGCGCACCCGAAACATTGGCAGATAAAAGCGCAACAATGGCTCCACCAAAGGCCGCCGAAACGTAAAGTTCTCCCTGCCGCAACACCATCGGAACCTCGTTGGCCACGACGTCGCGCATCAACCCACCGAATGTCCCTGTCATCACACCCATAAGGAGCACTACAGGTGCGCCGTGGCCAAGCGACATCGCCACACCCACTCCCGCCGCAACCGCAACACCAAGCGCCAAAGCATCAAGCCAGAGCAAAAGCCGTGCGCGGCTTTCAAACAAATGTGCCGTAAAGAAAATCAGACCGGCTGCGACACAAGCGATCGCAATGTGCTCAGGCTGAGCAATCCAAAACACAGGGTTTCTGTCGAGCAAAAGGTCACGCAAAGTGCCACCGCCAACCGCCGTAAGCGAAGCCAGAAATGCAAACCCAATAATATCAAGCTGCGCGCGCGAGGCCGCCAGAGCCCCAGTCAGTGCAAAGATAAAGACCGATGTATAGTCAAGCAGAGCAAGCGCGCTCATGCCTCGTTCCGCGACGGTTTGAATGGCGCCATACCCGCGCGTGCAAGCTCGTCAGCGCGCTCGTTTTCAGCATGGCCTGCGTGTCCTTTAATCCACTTCCAAGTTACGCTGTGACGTTCCTGCGCCGCGTCGAGACGCTGCCAGAGATCAACATTTTTCACAGGCTTTTTGTTAGAGGTCTTCCAGCCGTTGCGCTTCCAGCCAAAGATCCAGCCTGTTACGCCGTTTTTGACATAGGCACTGTCTGTGACAACAGTCAGGCGCGATGGTTTTTCAAGCCGTTCCAATGCGTTGATCGCAGCCAAGAGCTCCATACGGTTGTTCGTTGTATCCGCTTCACCGCCCTTAAGCTCACGTTCCTTGAGCACAGCTTCCCCCTCGACCGCGCGCAAAAGCACCCCCCAGCCTCCTGGACCCGGGTTGCCCGAACAGGCGCCGTCCGTATAGGCAAAAAGCTCAGCCATGGGCGCGCACCAGAATGAATTTATCGATGGATCCAGACAAGCCAGTCCCCTCTCCTTTAAAGATATCATAGGGCTCAAAGCCCGCGTCGGTCAAAAGCTCTAGAAGCTCAGGCTCGCTCACATAGGTATAGGCCCGCCCCAACGCATCTCGCGCCTCAGCATCACCGAGCTTCATGCCAATGTGAAACACTCCACTAGGCTTCAAAGCGCGCTTGATCTGGCCCAAATGTTGCGGCAGCTTCTTGCGCGGCGCATGCAAAAGTGAGAAGCTCGCCCATACGCCATCGTATGTTTCAACTGCATCCAAGTCATCAAACAGAGCCTGCGTTGCATTTAGCCCCTCAACGGCCTGCGCCAGAGCAACCATCGCAGCAGACCCATCAACGGCATCCACAGTGCACCCGCGCTTGAGCATTTCAGCCGCGTAGTGCCCAGGACCGCAGCCCAAATCCAGTACATGCGCGCCCTTTGGCAAGTCTTCAACAAAGCCGATTAGGCTTTTGTGTTCGGCCTTGCTCACAACAATTTTTGCGTAGTCCGCAGCCTTCGCATCATAAATCGCCAGTGTCTTCGCATCCGCACTCATATCAACAGCCCCAAAAGCAGGCAGGCCAACACAACTGAGGTAAGCAGAACGCGCAGCGACATCCACCAGACAGGCGCGGCGCCAGTGCGAACAAACCAGAAATCCAAAGCAAGAAGAGCCGCAAAGCCCGCCATCAAAGCCAGAAGTGATGCCTCACCACCGACACAGAAAAAAGCCCACAGTGCTGGCAACACAGACAATAGGTAGCCTCGAGTTGCGACCGCTCCCGTGAGTTGCATAGAAAAGCCCCAAAGAATGCCCGACATGAAGCACAAAATCACCGTGCCGTAAGAGATCAATGCCGCAAGGCCGATGAGCCGCTCACCCAAAAACGCCTCTGTACCAAAGCTGCCAAAATGCGCCGTGAGCGCGCCCCAAAGAAAGGGCAGCAGCCCAGCAAGACCCAAAACAAGCGGCGCACGCGGAATACGCCGCGGAGCCGCGCTCATGCTGGCGTCCTCAAAACACGCGGCACTTTGAATTCAACGTTTTCTTTGGCCGTTTCGAGCACTTCAATATCAAGTTCATAGCGCGCGCCCAATGCGTCAATCACTTCCTGCACCAAAAGCTCAGGAGCCGAGGCGCCCGCTGTGATTCCAATGGAGTTAATCCCCTCAAGCGCACGCCAGTCTATATTGGCCGCCCGCTGTACGAGCTGCGAATAGCCACAACCCGCATTGGAGCCAACTTCAACAAGCCGCTGTGAATTAGACGAATTTGGCGCGCCAACAACAAGCATAGCATCAACGCGCCCCGCCATGGCCTTCACTGCCTCCTGACGGTTGGTTGTTGCGTAGCAGATGTCCTCTTTGTGCGGGCCAACGATCTTGGGAAAGCGTGCTTGAAGGGCCGCAACAATGCCCGCTGTGTCATCAACAGACAAAGTGGTTTGCGTCACAAACGCAAGCTTGGCCACGTCACGCACAGCTACGCCGCCCACGTCCGCCTCGGTTTCCACAAGCAAAACTTCGCCCTCAGGCAGTTGTCCCATCGTCCCGACAGTTTCAGGATGACCCTCGTGACCAATCATGATGATCTGCAAGCCTGCATCGTGATGGCGCTCTGCCTCGATATGTACCTTGCTCACAAGCGGGCAAGTCGCATCGACAAAAACCATCTCGCGCCGCGCAGCTTCAGCTGGCACAGCCTTCGGCACGCCATGCGCCGAAAAGATAACAGGGCGATCATCAGGGCAATCTTCAAGTTCCTCGACAAAAACAGCGCCTTTGGCGCGCAAATCATCGACAACATATTTGTTGTGCACAATCTCGTGGCGCACATAGACGGGCGCCCCCCATTTCTCGATTGCCATCTCGACAATCTTGATGGCGCGGTCGACCCCCGCACAAAAGCCGCGCGGGGCGGCAAGAATAACTTTGAGAGGTGGTTTTTTCATTGGCGCGCTCCTCGTTCCCCTGAGCTAAGCGATGCGCCTGCGCAGGTCCAGACCTACGGACAAAAAAAGGGCGCGGCGTCCAAAGACAATCGCGCCCCGCTTTGGCCTAAAACCTAGTCGAGATCATCAAGATCGCCGTCGCCCCCTAGAACGTCCTCGCGCGACGGGCGCCCAATGACATCTTTGAGATCGTTCAGCTCGATGAAATTGTCCGCCTGACGGCGCAACTCATCCGCAATCATAGGCGGCTGGCTGCGGATCGTGGACACAACAGAGACCCGCACACCTTGACGCTGCAAGCTTTCCACAAGCGGGCGGAAGTCACCATCGCCAGAGAAAATCACAATATGGTCCACATGCGGCGCGAGCTCCATAGCATCGACAGCAAGCTCGATATCCATATTGCCCTTAACTTTGCGGCGGCCTTGGCTGTCGGTGAACTCCTTGGCTGGCTTAGTGACCATATTAAAGCCGTTATAGTTCAGCCAGTCGACCAGCGGGCGGATCGGCGAATACTCGTCATTTTCCAACAAAGCCGTATAATAAAACGCGCGCAAAAGCTTGCCACGGCGCATAAATTCGCTGCGCAATAATTTATAGTCGATATCAAACCCGAGAGATTTCGCGGCGGCGTATAAGTTTGACCCATCAATGAACAGCGCCAAGCGCTCATCCTTGTAAAACATAAAAAGTCCTTCCAAAAACCACTGGCTTGCAAAAAACTGGACTGTTAAGCGGTCAAGCAAGCAGGGCTACTACACAGATAGCACTCTTAAAAAAAACCCTTTGAAGGGCAACACAAATCAGCGCGAGGATAGGCCTGTGTCTAGCAAAGCACAAACATACTTAATCGCTCTCGGCGGCAATATGCCGTCCGCACTCGGAGGCCCCGAGATCACCCTGCGCGCCGCCCTCAAACGCCTGCCAGAGACGGGCCTCAAAGTGGAGGCCGTAAGCCGCTTTTTTCAGACCCCCTGCTTCCCCGCTGGCGCAGGGCCCGACTACGTCAATGCAGCGGCATGCTTGTCCTCTGACAAATCGCCCAAAGAGGTATTGCACCGCTTGCACGACATTGAAGCGGAGTTTGGCCGCGAGCGCCTCCAGCGCTGGGGCATGCGATGCCTTGATCTTGATCTTCTTTCGGCAGGACAGCGTGTTCTTCCTGATATGAAGACCTATACCCAATGGCAAACCCTCCCCCCAGACGCCCAGCGCAGCGATGCCCCAAGCGAGCTTATCCTGCCTCATCCGCGCCTCGCCGAGCGCGCTTTTGTGCTTGTCCCGCTTGCTGAGATTGCCCCTGATTGGGCCCACCCAACCTCAGGACTCACCGTCAAAGAGATGCTTGCTTCACTGCCTGCCAGCGAAAAAGACTTGGTTTTGCCCTTGTGAGGGGGCTTTTTGGCCTTGTGTTTCAGGCACAAGGCTCCTAAATACGGGCCTTCACAAGACTGATCTGGAGTGACCCATGGCCCGTGTGACCGTTGAAGATTGCGTAGACAAAGTTCCAAACCGCTTTGAGCTTGTCATGCTTGCGTCGCATCGCGCACGCGAAATCTCTGCTGGTGCGTCGCTCACAGTAGACCGTGACAACGACAAAAACCCTGTTGTTGCCCTGCGTGAAATCGCGGACGAAACTCAGACAGCTGGCGATCTGCGCGAGCGTCTGATCGAGAGCAACCAGACACAGATCGAAGTTGATGAGCCTGAAGATGATGCTATGGCGCTTCTTATGGGTGCTGAGGCTGACAAGCCGTCTGATGACGACATGACAGAAGAGCAGCTCCTTCGCCAATTGATGGAAGCACAAGGTCAGGGCTAACCTGCCAACAAGGTGATGTAGCGGATGATTCCTCCAGTCGATGAGCTTTTAAGCCTCGTCCGCGCATACAACCCCAAAACAAACGAGCGCCTCATCGCAGAGGCCTACGATTTTGCAAAAGCTGCGCATGAGGGCCAGAAGCGTCACTCTGGCGAATCATATTTCACGCACCCTTTTGCTGTCGCACAGATACTGGCGGGTCAGCGGCTGGACGACAGCACGCTCATCACTGCGCTTTTGCATGACACAATCGAGGACACTGGCGCATCCTACGAGATCGTCACAGATAAATTCGGTCGTGAAGTCGCTGATCTTGTCGATGGTGTCACCAAGCTGAACAATCTACAGCTCTCCTCCACCGAGACAAAACAGGCCGAGAACTTCCGCAAGCTGTTCATCGCCATGTCGCGCGATCTGCGCGTGATTTTTGTCAAATTGGCTGACCGTTTGCACAACATGCGCACGATCAAAGCCATGCGCCCTGAAAAACAAGCGCAAAAAGCGCGTGAGACCATGGACATTTACGCTCCGCTTGCGGGCCGTATGGGTATGCAGTGGATGCGCGAAGAGCTTGAAGACCTTGCGTTCAAAGTTCTCAATCCAGAGGGCCGCGCCTCGATCATGCGCCGTTTCATTACGCTGCAAAACGAAACCGACGATGTGATTGATCGAATCACAAACGACATGAACCTTGAGCTCGACAAAGCGGGCATCCAAGCCCAGATTATCGGGCGCGCTAAAAAGCCCTACTCGATCTGGCGTAAGATGCAGGAAAAAGAGCTGGCGTTCTCTCGCCTGTCCGACATCTACGGCTTCCGTATCATCGCTCAAAATGAAGCAGATTGTTACCGCATCCTTGGTGTGATTCACCAACGTTGGCGCGCCATCCCGGGACGCTTCAAGGACTATATCAGCCAACCCAAATCAAACGGCTATCGCTCGATCCATACGACCGTTTCTGGCCGTGACGGCAAGCGAGTTGAAGTTCAGATCCGCACCTATCAAATGCACGATGTTGCCGAAAGTGGTGTAGCAGCGCATTGGTCCTACCGCGACGGTGTGCGCACCGAAAACCCCTTCGCCGTGGACCCAGTCAAATGGGTGTCTGGCCTGACCGAGCAGTTTGACGCCGAGGAAGATCACGACGCCTTCCTTGAAATCGTCAAACTCGAAATGTACGCAGATCAGGTCTTCTGCTTCTCGCCAAAGGGCGATGTGATTAAGCTCCCCAGAGGTGCGACTCCGCTTGATTTTGCCTATGCAATTCACACGCGCATCGGCGATGCCTGTGTCGGCGCCAAGATTGATCACATGCGCGTTCCCCTTTGGACCCGTATTCGCAACGGCCAGTCTGTCGAGATCATCACAGCCGAGGGCCAGACCCCGCAGCCGACATGGCTCGACATGGCTGTAACAGGCAAAGCCAAAAGCGCCATCCGCCGCGCCTTGCGCGAGATGGACCGTGAACGCTTTATCAAACTGGGCCGCGAGATCGCCCGCGCCGCCTTTGAAAACGTCGGTAAAAAAGCCACCGACAAAGTGCTCAACAGTGCCGCCAAAAAGCTACGCCTTGAGGATGGAGATGAAGTGCTCGCCCGTCTGGGCAGCGCCGAAATAGAGGCCCGCAGCGTTGTACAGGCGGTCTACCCCGACCTGATCGAAGACCGCACCGAAGCTGTGCCCCCGGAGCGCGCCGTCATCGGCCTTTCCTCGGGTCAACATTTCCAACGGGGCACCTGCTGTCAGCCGCTTCCGGGCGAGCGCATTGTCGGTATCACCTATCGTGGCAAAGGCGTTGTGGCACATCGGATTGATTGTGACAGGCTCAGCGATTTTGAGGACCAGCCAGAGCGCTGGCTCGATCTCCACTGGCAGTCAGGCAACCACCCCGCAATCTATCCTGTGACCTTGGAATTGACGATCGGCAATGATGCCGGGGTTTTAGGACGGGTCTGCACCTTGATCGGTGAGGCCAAGGCCAATATCTCCAACCTAGTGTTTCTGGATCGCAAACCAGACTTTTACAAATTGCGGCTTGATGTTGATTTAAGCGACGCGGAGCATTTGCATACGCTGAGCTCGGTGCTGGAGGCGGAAAATGATGTCGCCTTGCTCGAACGGGTTGTTGACCCCGACGCCAGCAACGTTGAAAACGGGGCTGAGGCGCAGTAACAAAAAACGGTAAGGACAGAAGTTTTGGTCTTTAAACGGCGAGACAAACGGGCGTGGTGGAAGGTCATCGCAGAATCCCTCTACCCTAAGGGTGGATGGGCGCGCGCGTTTCACTATATCCGCCACCGTTTGCACCGGCTCCCCGACCCGCCTCACAAGATTGCACGCGGCGTCTGGGCTGGTGTTTTCACAACATTTACGCCGTTCTACGGAATGCACTTTATTGTCGCAGCGCTCGTTTCACGCGTAATGCAGGGCAATCTGATCGCAGCACTTCTCGCGACATTTTTTGGCAACCCGCTCACCTATATTCCCATCGGCGTCGCCTCTCTGAAGACAGGTCACTGGCTCTTGGGGACAGAGTTTGAGGTCGCCGAACAAAAGCTTGGAGGCAAATTCGCCGAGGCGGGCGGCGATCTGTGGCACAACTTCATGTCGATGTTCACAGAAGAAACAGCAGACTGGCACGGCCTCTCTGTGTTTTATGACGAGGTCTTTTTCCCTTACCTTATCGGCGGGATCATTCCAGGCATAATCACCGCGTCGATCTGCTATTACATCGCAGTGCCACTGATCCGAGCCTATCAAAACCGCCGCAAAGGGCGGATCAAGGAAAAGCTCGCTGCCCTGCGCAAAAAGAAGCTCGAAAAGCAAAGCGCCAAAGCACCAGAATAAAACTCTTGGGCTTCCTGCGTGAATTTGATCAAATCTAGATGAGTATATCGAATCGATAGGAGCCATCATGGCACAGAGCAACAAACTACGACTGGGCGTAAACATCGACCACGTGGCCACAGTGCGCAACGCCCGCGGCAGCGCCTATCCCGATCCCGTGCGCGCGGCCAAGCTCGCCGAAGCGGCAGGTGCCGATGGCATCACTGCGCACCTGCGAGAAGACAGGCGCCACATCCGCGACGCAGATATTGACGGGCTGATGGCCGCGCTCACAACACCACTCAACTTCGAGATGGCCGCAACCATTGAGATGCAATCCATCGCGCTGGCCCACAAGCCACACGCCGTCTGTATCGTCCCCGAAAAGCGCGAGGAGCGCACCACAGAAGGTGGCCTTGATGTGGCTGGTGATGAGGCGCGCCTTGCGCATTTTATCGCGCCCCTCTCTGCCGCTGGATGTCGCGTTTCAATGTTTGTTGGGCATGAAGCTGCTCAGATTGAGGCTTCTGCTCGCATTGGTGCGGCCGTCGTCGAACTGCACACAGGCGCGTATTGCGACTACCACTACGAAGGTAATTTTGCCAAACGCGACGCCGAGCTCGCAGCATTGATCGAAGGCGCGACTTTGGCGCATTCGCTCGGACTTGAAGTGCACGCAGGCCACGGCCTCACCTTCGAGACAGTTAAGCCCATCGCCGCGATCCCTGAAGTGATGGAGCTCAATATCGGGCACTTCCTGATGGCCGAATCGCTCTTTATCGGCATGGAAGCCGCCATTCTTCAGATGCGCGCACTAATGGACGAGGTGCGCGGGTGATCTTAGGCATCGGGACCGATCTTGCCAATATCGAGCGCATAGCCGCCACGCTCGAACGGTTTGGCGACAGGTTCCGCAATCGTGTCTTTACCGAAACAGAACAAGCCAAAGCCGAGCGTCGCGCCGATACGGCAGGAACCTATGCCAAACGTTGGGCCGCCAAAGAAGCCTGTTCCAAAGCGCTAGGCACAGGCCTGCGCATGGGTATCGCTTGGAAAGACATGCAGGTGAGCAATTTGCACACTGGCCAGCCCGTCATGGAAGTCACGGGCTGGGCCAAGGAACGGCTTGATGCTCTCACACCCGCAGGGCACGAGGCCTTGATCCATGTGACCCTGACGGATGATCACCCGTGGGCGCAAGCATTTGTTGTGATAGAGGCCCGCCCGATTGCAGCCGAAGCACAGGTATAAAGCGCCCTCAGAGCGGCCTCTGGGTTGACACCCACGCCCTTGCGGCTCATGTAGTTCTCAGCTTTTAGGGATTTATTTGATGACCACAGAAGAGAAAAAAAGCGGCGGCGGATTTGTCGAAACGATCAAGACAATCGTCTACGCCCTGCTCATCGCAGGGGTGTTTCGCACCCTCTTCTTCCAGCCCTTCTGGATTCCATCAGGCTCAATGAAAGACACGTTGCTGATTGGCGACTTCCTCTTCGTAAACAAAATGGCCTACGGCTACTCCTACGCCTCTTGCCCATCGGTGCGCCTGCCCGCCATTGGCATCAACGTGGATGCAGAGGACGTCTGCGGCTGGTCGCGCGGTGAAAACGGCCGTCTCTTTGGCGGTGAGCCCGAGCGCGGCGATGTTGTGGTCTTCCGCCATCCAGTCAACGGCTCAGATTTCATCAAGCGCCTCATCGGCCTGCCCGGCGATACGGTACAGCTCACAAATGGCGTTCTCAGCATCAACGGAACCCCGGTAAAACTTCAGGATGATGGCGTGTTCAGCGAGACATTCGAGCTGCAAGGCCCCCAGAGAATGCGCCCGCGCTGCGAAAATGGCTCAGTCGGTATGGGTGCCGAGTGCACCAAATCACGCCAAATCGAAACGCTGCCAAACGGACGCTCTCACGCGATCCTCAACATCGGCGATCAACGCGCCGACACCACCCCAGTTTTCACTGTCCCCGCGGGCCACTATTTCTTCATGGGCGACAATCGCGACAACTCAACCGACAGCCGCTTTGATCAGCGTGTTGGCGGAGTCGGTTTTGTTCCCTATGAAAATCTGATCGGCCGCGCCGACCGTGTCATGTTCTCCTCTGGCGGAAGCTCAATGCTCTACTTCTGGACATGGCGCGCTGACCGCTTTTTCAAGAGAATAGATTGAAACTTTCATCCGATCTTCAGGCCTTTGAAGGCGTATTAGGGCATCACTTTGCGCGCCCAGAGCTGCTCAATCGTGCCCTCACGCATAGCTCGATGTCTTCGCCCACACGCCCCGACAACCAGCGCCTTGAGTTCCTCGGGGATCGCGTGCTTGGGCTTGTCATTTCAGAGGCCCTGCTCAAAGACGACATGTCCGCCAGCGAAGGCCAGCTTGCGCCGCGCTATAACGCCCTCGTGCGCAAAGAAACCTGCGCCGACATTGCCCGTGATATAGACATAGGCGCCGTCCTCAAGCTGGGCCGCTCCGAGATGATGTCTGGTGGGCGGCGCAAAACCGCGCTTCTCGGCGACGCCATGGAAGCCGTGATCGCAGCGGTCTATCTCGACGGCGGGTTTGACGCCGCCAAGGCCCTGATCCTTAAGCTCTGGGCAAAACGCATCAAATCTGTCGAGAGCGATGCGCGCGACCCGAAGACCGCACTGCAAGAATGGGCACAGGCCCGCAAACAAAACCCGCCCAAATACGTTGAAACCGCGCGCCAAGGCCCAGACCATGCGCCCGAGTTCACAATCGAAGTGCGCCTTGCCAGCGGTGAAACCGCCGCCTCTACAGCGAGCTCCAAGCGCGCAGCCGAGCAAGCGGCCGCCGCCCTTCTGCTGGCACAAATCGAAAGCGCTTCATGAGCGCCAACAAAACGGGCGCAGGCTTTATGATCCTCGCCATGGGCGCGTTTGCGCTTGAGGACAGTTTCTTCAAAGCCGCCACTCAACTCACATCTGTTAGCTCAGCCCTGATTGCTTTTGGCCTCATGGGCCTTGTCATCTTTGCCAGCCTGTCGCTGCGCGCAGGCGAAGCCGTCTGGCATCCCGCTTGCCTAAAGCGCACAATGCTCATCCGCTCCGCCTTTGAGCTGATGGGGCGGCTTTTCTTTGGCCTCGCCCTCGCCCATGCGCCACTCTCAAGCACATCAGCAATTCTACAAGCCGCTCCAATTGTGGTTACGCTCGGTGCAATTTTCATCTTTGCTGAGGCCGTCGGCTGGCGGCGCTGGATAGCGATGGCCTTGGGCTTTCTTGGTGTGCTCGTCGTGATCCGCCCGGGCTTTGAGAGCTTTCAAATCACATCGCTCTATGCCCTTCTCGCCACGATCGGTTTTGCGGGCCGCGATCTGGCCACACGGGCCAGCCCACCCGCAATGTCTACAGCACAGCTGGGCAGCCTCGGCTTTGCGGTTCTGACAGTCGCGGGCCTATTGCTCTCAGCGCTTGAGGGAACAGTCCCCAGCCTTCCAACGGGCCAAAGCCTACTCCTCACAGCTGGTGCAGCGATTGTCGGCGTACTGGCCTATGCCTCGCTCACACGCGCCATGCGAGCGGGCGATGTTGGCTTTGTTGCGCCCTACCGCTACACGCGGCTCGTCTTCGCACTGCTCATCGCCTTCACTGTTTTTGGCGAGCGCCCCGATCCGCTTACACTGCTTGGTGCCACAATTATCGTGCTCGCAGGCCTTTATAGCTTCTCCCGCGCACGCAGTGCTGGCAGCGGGCAATGAAACCCGTTAAAGAGCGCCCAACCCTATTGGAGCCCATCACATGACCACACGCGCAGGCTTTGTTGCCCTCATCGGAGAACCGAACGCTGGCAAATCTACGCTGCTCAACCGCATGGTTGGCGCAAAAGTGAGTATTGTCACCCACAAGGTACAAACCACACGCGCCCGCATCCGTGGCGTCGCACTCGAAGGCGAGGCCCAAATCGTGTTTGTCGACACCCCCGGTCTCTTCAAGCCCCGCCGCAGGCTTGACCGAGCCATGGTCGCCGCCGCGTGGGGCGGCGCAGCAGATGCCGATATCGTCGTGATGCTGATCGAGGCACACCGCGGGATTTCAGAAGGCGTAAAGCACATTCTGGAGAGCCTCAAAGGCCTCAATCCTGATCAAAAAGTCGCCCTAGCGATCAATAAGATCGACAAGGTTAAGTCCGACTCCCTGTTGCAACTCACCGAGCAGATGAACTCTCTGCACCCTTTCGTCAAAACCTTCATGATCTCGGCTGAGCGCGGTCATGGCGTCCCCGCCCTACGCGAATGGCTGGCCTCCGAACTGCCCGAAGGGCCTTGGCTCTATCCCGAAGATCAGATTGCCGATCTGCCCATGCGCATGATTGCTGCCGAAATGACGCGCGAAAAGCTGACGCTCAGATTGCACCAAGAGCTGCCCTACCAGCTGACCGTTGAAACAGAAGCTTGGGAAGAGCGCAAAGACGGCTCCTGTCGCGTTGACCAGATCATCTATGTGATGCGCGATGGCCACAAAGGCATCCTGCTCGGCAAACGCGGAGAGACAATCAAGGCTGTCTCCAAAGCATCGCGCGAGGAACTCGAAGAATTTCTTGGGCGCAAGGTCCACCTGTTCTTGCAGGTCAAAGTCCGCCCGAACTGGCTGGATGAGGCCGAGCGCTACTCCGAGATGGGCCTTGATTTCAAGGATGGCAACGCGTGACACGGCTGACCTCGGAATTCTGGGTCTCTGCCTACCTCACACGCCTCCGTCTCCATGATATCCCGGCTTTCGTGGTCAAACACGGCGACGATACCGCGGGTGCAGTGCTGATAAAACTAAACACCCTTGATGGCCACGCGCAGGCCTTCCAGCGCCGTTTTGACTTTCTCACAGACAGCCGCAGCTGGGAGCTGCTCGCCGAAGGAGACGAGGCAACAGTCGATGCCTCGCTTGCCAAACAGGGCAGTATGGACCCCGATCTCTGGGTCATCGAAGTGGAAGACCGTCAGGGGCGACATTGTCTTGATGAGGTCGGATTGTCGGACTAACCTCCCCGCATTAGGGGAGCGCGCACATGCTAGAACAACTCAAAGCCATCGTCGGAGACGCCAACGTTCTGACGGCGGCCGATATGGCCAAATACAGCCACGACTGGATGAACACGGAAAGCTGGACGCCCCTCGCCGTCGTGCGCCCCGCCAGCACAGAAGAGGTCTCGGCCGTTGTAAAGCTTGCGAGCGCGAACAAGACCGCAGTTGTTCCTGTCTCAGGCAATACCGGCCTCTGCGTTGGCACAAGTGCCGAAGGCGCCGTCATGATCTCGCTGGAGCGGATGAACAAAATTCGCGAAATCCGCCCCGAAGCGCGTATCGCCGTGGTCGAAGCGGGCGTTGTCCTCTCGAATTTACGCGAAGCAGTTGATGACCACAGCCTCATCTTCCCGCTCACCTTCGGTGCGCAAGGCTCCGCTATGATCGGTGGTAACCTCTCGACAAATGCAGGCGGCTCCAATGTCCTGCGCTATGGCAACACGCGAGATCTCTGCCTAGGGCTAGAGGTCGTTTTGCCCAATGGCGAGATCATGAATATTATGAGCGAGCTGCACAAAGACAACTCAGGCTACAACCTCAAGCATCTCTTTATCGGAGCCGAAGGCACACTTGGGATCATTACAGGTGCAGTGCTCAAGCTGTTTCCCAAGCCGCGCGCCTATGCAACCGCTATGGTCGCCGTCAAAAGTCTTCCCGCAGCACTTGATCTGTTGGCAAAACTGCAAGCAGCCACAGGCGGCAGCGTTGAGGCCTTTGAATACATGCCGCGTGGCTTCATCGACACGCATCTTAAGGTCGTCAAAGGCGCGCGCGCGCCGTTTGAAGAGCATTATGATGTCAACATCCTCGTCGAAGTCGGCGCAAGTTCTGATGCCCTTGCCCCCGATGGCCGCCCTGCCGTTTCGGTCACGCTTGAAGGCACGCTTGCCGCTCTTTTGGAATGCGGAGACGTGCTCGACGCAGTGATCGCGCAAAACGAAGTGCAGCGCCGCGAGATGTGGGCCCGCCGCGAGGCCGCCGCCGAAATCTGCATGCCATTCATGCCCATGGTAAGCGCCGATATCGCTGTACCAACTGACAAGATGGAAGCCGTTCTTGATATGATCGACGGAGAAATCCGCAAGATTGACCCGGATCCTTTTGTGATCATTGTCGCGCATCTTGGCGACGGAAACGCGCACTACGCCGTGAAAACAGCGAACATGACAGCCGAGCGCAAAGACGAAGTGACAGAAATCATCGAAGATTGCGTGCTTAAGTTCGGTGGCAGCTTTTCCGCCGAACATGGCATCGGGACTTACAAACTCCCCTCAATGGCACGCCGCAAAAACAAAACTGCGCTCGCCGCCATGCGCGCCATTAAGCAAGCGCTCGATCCGCAAAATATCATGAATCCAGGTAAAGTTATTCCCGAGGAGCGCGGATCTATTTAACCGTCCCGCCCACGCTCATCGGGGTCACTTGAAAACAGAGCAATCTTGTTGCCCTGTGGATCGCGCAGATAGCCCACATAAAACTGAGGGCCATAGCTCTCGCGAAAGCCGGGCTGGCCCTCGTCTGCTCCGCCCGCTGACAGCGCTGCCACATGGAGTGCGCGCACCTGCGCCTGATTGCGTGCTTCAAACGCCACCATATTGCCATTGCCCGCCGTGGCAGGCCCGCCATCAAACGGCGCTTTCACATAAAAGTCAGGCAAAACCGAACGCTCCCCCGCAGCAACAGTTAGAATGTAGCTCAAATCGTCGTGATATCGCTCCAGCCGATAGCCGAGCGCAGGCAAAAACGCTGAGTAAAACCGCTCTGCCGCAACCATATCATCCGCCCCGACAGTGACATACGCAATCATCCTAACGCCTCCCAAACAACGCCATATACCCCTCATCTAGGGCATGGTCGCCTTCTGCCTTGTCGCCATAAATCCGCACGGTTTTTAACTCTAGAGCAGTAATCTGCCCCTCAAGCTTCGCAAACGTCTTGGCAAACCCTGCCGCCTCAAAATGCGCCTTGCTTACAGAAATCGCGATTTGCGCACCGGTTGCTGCCACCCGCAGCACCTCGTCCAGAGCCTCTGGCCCGACATGCCCTGTGGTAAACGTCCCCGACGAAACAACACTTTGATAGGTCCCATCCGCCACATCAAGCCGCGCGGCCATATCGCCTATAAACAGCCGCCGATAAACACCGCGCTCTGCGGCCACATCCAGCATTTCTTGGCTGATGTCCACGCCATCCACTGGCCCTAGGTCCGCCGCCGCAAGATGGGCGCCGACAAGCCCCGTTCCCGCGCCAATATCAAGCACAGGCCCCCTCGGGCGGCACTCAACGAACGCCTGCACAACCCGCTCAGGCAAACAATAATCCATCCTAGCCGCAAACCCCGCGTCATAGGTCTTGGCCCAAGCCGCATAGAGCCGCTTGCTATCATCAGGAGTTTTCAGTCCGTAGGCTGCATCAAGGTCTGGTTCATCTTGGCTCATAGCCAAAGTGAACCAGTCCCTGTTATGTCAGGCAAGCCTTACTTTTTGGCCGCAGGCTTCTTCGCCGCAGGCTTTGCTGCTTCCAGCGCATCAAGCCGCGCTTTTAGAGCTTCGTTCTCTTCACGGGCCTTCTGGGCCATCGCGCGTACTGCGTCAAACTCGTCGCGCGTCACAAAATCACGGTCCGCCAGCCAGCGGTCCATCATGGATTTCATGGCCGTCTCTGCCTCTGTCTTTGCGCCTTGGGCCACGCCCATCGCGTTTGTCATCAACTGGGAGATATCATCCAGAACTTTATTGCGTGTTTGCACGGGTCTTGCCTCCTTGGCACATTGCTTACCCCCTATATGGGGCAGCGCGCGCACATTCTCAAGCTTGACCGCGCCCTCAAGGCAGGCAACAACGTGAGACATGTTGGCACAAATCCCCTTCCCCGAAATATCCCCCGAGATATTCACCCTTCCGATCGCGGGCATGGAGTTTTCCCTGCGCTGGTATGCGCTCGCCTATATCGTGGGGATCATCATTGCATGGAAAGTGAGTATCCGTGCCGTCAGCCGCCCCACGCTCTGGAGCGGCACAGCGCCCCTCACCAAGCCACAGCTTGAAGACCTGCTCACATGGATCATTTTCGGGATCATCCTTGGCGGCCGCCTCGGCTTTGTGCTGTTCTACGAGCCCGCCTACTACCTCGCCAATCCCTCCCAGATCCTCAAGGTCTGGCAAGGCGGCATGGCCTTCCACGGCGGCTTCCTCGGCGTGGTCGTGGCCTCATGGGTCTGGTGTGTGCGCAATGGCGTCAGCAAGATCGCCGCCGCCGACACAATCGCTCTCGGCGTGCCTTGGGGCCTCATGCTCGGGCGATTGGCCAATTTTATCAACGCCGAGCTCTGGGGCCGCCCCTCTGATGTACCTTGGGCGATGAAATTCCCGTCCATGTGTCACAATACGGTTCTACAAGGCTGTGAAAAAGCGGGCGAATGGTTCTACACAGGCGCCGAGCTCACGCGCCATCCGTCGCAGCTCTACCAAGCTGCACTTGAAGGCGCACTCCTTGGCCTCGTATTGCTGTTCCTCGCCTTCTCGCGTGGCGCGCTCAAGACACGCGGCCTCGTAACAGGCGTCTTCATAGCAGGCTACGGCACAGCGCGTTTTATCGTTGAACACTTCCGCCAAGCTGACGCGCAATTCGTAACGCCTGACAATCCCTTCGGTCATGTCGTCCTTGGACTGACCATGGGCCAGCTCCTCTCGCTCCCGATGGTCTTTGTCGGTGTGCTCATTATCCTCTGGTCCAAGCGCCAACGCATCGCATGAGCCCACTTCAAAACCATATCACCGCGCTCATCCGCGCCAGTGGTCCCCTGACACTCGCTGAGTTCATGGCGCTCTGCCTTCAGCATCCAGAGCATGGCTATTACACAACCCGTGACCCCCTCGGTGCGAGTGGTGACTTCACAACATCTCCCGAAATCAGCCAGATGTTTGGGGAGCTGATAGGCCTCTGTCTCGCCCAACGCTGGCTCGATATGGGTGCGCCTGCCCCCTTCACGCTCGCAGAGCTTGGCCCTGGCCGTGGCACGCTCATGGCCGACATCCTGCGCGCCACACGCGGCGTGGCTGGCTTTCACGCTGCAGCCGAAATTGTCCTGATCGAAACGTCCCCCGCCCTTCGCGCACGCCAAGCCGAGGCGCTCGCAGGCTATGAGCCCACATGGGAAAATACCTTCGCCCCGAAGCCACAGCCGCTACTTCTCGTCGCAAACGAGTTCTTTGATGCCCTGCCCATTCGGCAGTTTATCCGTGATGAAGCAGGCTGGCGCGAGCGCGTTGTCGGGCTTGAGGAGGGTGCGCTTGCCTTCGGCCTCACAGACGCAACCCAACTTGCAGCTCTAGAACACCGGTTGGATGACACAGAGATTGGCGATCTTGTCGAAGTCTGCGGCCCTGCCGAGGCCGTCGCTTCCGAAATCGGCGCCCATATCGCCGATCATGGCGGATGTGCGCTGATCATCGATTATGGAGACTGGCGATCAAACGGAGACACGTTCCAAGCCGTCAAAGCCCATGAAAAAGTCAGCCCGCTCGACAGCCTCGGCTCAGCCGATCTTACAGCCCACGTTGACTTTCAAGCGCTCGCACAGGCGGCAGAGCCCGCCGCGCATTCGCCCCTCACGCCCCAAGGCGTGTTTTTGGAGCGTCTTGGAATAACCGCCCGCGCGCAAGCTCTCGCCCAAAACCTCACTGGCGCGGCGCTCGAAAGCCATATCGCCGCACATCGCCGCTTGACGCACCCCGAAGAAATGGGGACGCTCTTCAAAGTGATGGCGCTCATGCCAAGTGGTGCGCCCGCCCCCGCAGGATTGCAAAATGGTGCTTGAAATCATAACCGACGAAGGCCTCGCCACGTTCAAACACGGGTTCTTCACCCGTAAGGGCGGTGCATCTTCAGGTATCTTTTCTGGGCTGAACTGTGGCCAAGGCTCCTCGGACCAAAGCGAAATCGTCGCGCTCAACCGTGCCCGCGTCGCCGATGCGCTTGATCTGGGCCCAGAGGACCTCGCGTCGGTGCATCAAATCCATTCTGCAGACGCAATTGCGCTCACAGAGCCGCTCGCCGAGAAGCCTAAGGCCGACGCAATGGTCACTGCGACAAAAGGCATTGGCCTCGCCATTCTCACAGCCGATTGCCAGCCCGTTCTCTTCGCTGACACAACCGCTGGCGTGATCGGCGCGGCCCACGCAGGCTGGAAGGGCGCACAGACTGGCGTGCTTGAAGCCACAGTCGACGCCATGGAAACTCTCGGCGCGACAGCCTCCAACATAACCGCCGTCATCGGCCCCTGCATTTCGCAACGCGCCTATGAAGTGGGCCACGAGTTTTTCGAGCGCTTCGCTGACGAAGACCCCGAAAGCACACGCTTTTTTGTAAGCGGTGCAACGCCTGACAAATATCTCTTTGATTTGCCCGCCTTCGGCCTTGCGCGCTTGCGCGCCCGAGGTGTCGGCGACGCCCGCTGGACAGGCCATTGCACCTATGGGGACGAGGAGCGCTTTTACAGCTACCGTCGCACCACACATCGTGGCGAAAAAGACTATGGCCGCCTCGTCTCAGTGATCCGACTCTAGGCAAAAGATCCGCCACATTTGCCTCAGTTTTAATTCCAAATCACTTTAATATTGTCTCCAATGCGCCCAATCTGCGCCCCAATTCGGGGCTTTATTTACTCTTGAGCAACAATGAAGCCAGCACCGACTGGCACAGTTTGAGGAGTAACGAAATGCAGGCGACCCAGACACGCAAGCGCTGGCTCGACACAATGATCGAGGCCGCGCGTCAAGAAACAACAGCAATGCCTTGGCAGCGTGGCACACGCCGCGCCGCGTTTATCGCAAAGCGTCAAGCTTTGGCCAATGCCGCTTAAGGCAGCCAGTCAAGCCACAGCCAGACCGAAAAGATCGACAACACCGTCGCGACCAAGACAGAGGTCGCGGCGACTTTTTGCGCCTTCCCATACATTGACGCGAAAATATAGGTGTTAACGCCCGGTGCCATCGCCGCCGTGAGCACCGCAGAGCGATACTGCCCCACATCAATCTCCATGACCTTGCCCATGTTCCACACCACTGTGGGGTGCAAAAACAGCGAGACAACACAAACAAACGCAACAAGCTTGATATCACCCTTGATCTTGTAGCGCACGAGCACGCCCCCCAGACCAAAGAGCGCCAGCGGCAGCGCCGTGCTCACAATCATGCCCAAAGCGTCCTTAAAGACCTGCGGCAGCGCAACACCTGACAGGTTTGTCGCGAAGCCGAGCAAAATACCGAGCACAAGTGCGTTGCGAAACATCGCCTTGCCCACAGTCGCCGGCAAAGTGCGCGCAGGCTGCCCCGTCGCATGTGCTCTCGCAATCTCCATAGCGGTGATCCCAAGCCCATAACAAAACGGCGAATGCACCGCCACAATGGCATAATTTGCCGCCAGTGCATCAGCCCCAAAGGCCCGCTCCGTTATCGCGAGGCCCATCATCACCGAATTGGCAAACAGGCAGCAAAAGCCGATGGCAACACTGTCTTCCCAGTCGCGCTTAAAAAGATAGCGCGCGGCCAGAAGCCCCGCAAAAAAACAGGTCGCCGAGCCCGTATAAAAACTCACCAGCAGTGCCGGATCAAAACTCTCACTCAGATCAAGCCCAGCAATCGCCTTAAAGAGCAGCGCAGGGATCGCGAAATTCTGTGTGTACTTCATGATCGCGTCGATCACGCCATCCGAAAACAACGCAAATCTGACAGTGGCGTATCCCGCCCCGACCACAAGAAAAACTGGCAGGATAACGTCGAGAAGCGCTTGCATTTTAGGCCTCTAACTCAATCACCATACCGTCAAAGGCAGGCGTGATATGCGAAGGCGTTTCAGCCTCCAAAGTGGCATAGTCCAGATCAATATGCATGTTCGTGAGTACAGCCCGCTTAGGTGCTGCCCGCTCGATCCACGCGAGCGACTTTTCCAAATGCGCATGGGTCGGATGCGGCGTACGGCGCAGCGCATCAAGCACCCAAACATCTGCTCCCTCAACAGCAAGCCAGCCCTCATCAGACATCTCCGCCACATCAGGCAGATAAACGAGCCCGCCCATGCGAAAGCCCAAAGCCTCGATAGAGCCGTGATTGACCTCAAACGGAACGAGGCTGATTGCCCCGCCTTTGCCTCTGATTTCGAACGGACCGTCGATTGTGTTCATATCCAAAATGGGCGGATAGGGGCTGTCTTTAGGCTGCACAAAGGCATAGCCAAAGCGTGCATAGAGGTCGCGCTGCGTGTCGCCATCGGCCCAGACTTGCAAACGCGCGCGCTGGTTGAACACGATCATACGCAAATCATCAATGCCATGCACATGGTCCGCGTGACTATGGGTATAAACCACAGCATCAAGCGCCCCGACATCAGCGTCCAAAAGCTGCGCGCGCATATCAGGCGATGTATCAATCAAAACCCGCGTGATACCCTCCGCTCCAACACGTTCAACAAGCATGGAGCAGCGGCGTCGGCGGTTCTTCGGGTTTTCTGGGTCACAATCGCCCCAATGGCCACCAAGGCGTGGGACGCCCCCCGAAGAGCCGCAGCCCAATATGGTAAAGCGCAGCTTCTCGCTCATGCAAACACCGCTTTCGTGAAGAGACGCTCAAAATTCCGCTCACACTGCGCGGCAAAGTCTTCATAGCTCAAGCCGTAAACATCTGCTGCAACCTTGGCCGTATGCACCACATATGAAGGTTCGTTCTGCTTGCCTCTAAAGGGCGGCGGGGCAAGATAGGGCGCGTCCGTCTCCACAAGAATGCGCTCAACTGGCGCACTCGCAAAAATATCCCGAATCTCCTGACTTTTCGGAAATGTCCCGATCCCCGACATCGAAAGATAAAATCCAAGATCCAGAGCTGCCTCTGCAAGCTCGCGGCTGGAAGAGAAGCAATGCATCACACACCCGAATGGCGCGTTGCCGTGCTCTTCCGCAAGTATCCGCGCCATATCATCGTCTGCCGCCCGCGCATGAATGATCAGAGGCAAACCCGCCTCCGCTGCCGCCGCGCAGTGAATCCGCAAACTCTTTTGCTGAATGTCCTTGCTGTCGGCGGTGTAATGATAATCAAGCCCCGTCTCGCCGATCCCGACCATCTTGGGGTGTTTGGCCATGCGGCATAGCTCCTCCACACTGGTCAAAGGCTCTTCCGCCGCGCTCATAGGATGCGTCCCCGCAGCGTAGAACACGGGTGCAAACTCCTCGGCAATTGCGCGCACATTCGGCTCGTTTTTCAGCCTTGTGCAGATTGTCACCATACGATGAACACCCGCCTCGACGGCGCGGTTGATATACTCCGCGCGCGCATCATCAAAGTCGGGAAAGTCGAGGTGGCAGTGGCTGTCGGTTATCTTGGTGCTTGAAGTCATCTTGCGCTGTGCTCTGCCACGGATCGTTGAATACGCAAGAACGTATCAAGGATCAGCGCAGCAGGGTCAAGGTTCACCGCCCGCCCATGGCGCGCACGCGCGAGCAATTCATCCGAAAGCGCCGCCCAGCGCTGCGCCGCCTGATGATTGGGCGAAAGCCGCTCAAAGAGCGCTGGCTCGTTCGGGTTCGCTAGGGCTTGCGCCTGCGCTCCCATCGCGCCTGCGCGCGCAAGACGAAACAGCAGCGTCTCCAAAAGCACAAGCAACAGATCAAGCTTCTGCTCGCTGCCCCGCGCAGCAAAGGCCTCTGAAAGTCGCAAGACGCGCGCGCGGTCAAGCTTGGGCAAGCTCTCAAAAATCGCAACCAATTCGCCATATAGCACCAGCCCTTCAAGCTCGAGCATTCGCGCGGCAGCCCCGACAGACCCGCCCGAAAGCGCACTCAAAGCACTGGCTGCCTCCGCACCAAGCCCCGCCTCAACACCCGCCGCTTCAAGGGCGGCGGCGATATCATTCGCCTCAAGCGTATTCAGTCGCAGTTCTCGACAGCGCGAGCGGATCGTCGGCAAAAGCCCCTGAGGTTGATGCGCGATCAGCAAAAAGGTGGTCAGCTTGGGCGGCTCTTCGAGCATCTTCAAAAGCGCGTTTGCCGCCTGCGTATTCATCTCGTCCGCCGCGTCCAAAATCACAACACGTCGCCCGCCTTCCGCCGCTGACATCGACAAAAAATGCCCCAGCTTGCGCACATCATCCACAACGATCACATCGCGCATACGCTTTGTATCTGGGTTCATTGAGCGCGTGATCTTAAACAAGCGTGGCTCACTGCCCGCCAGAATACGTTGTAAAACAGGATGGTCAGCGCGCACATCAAGCCGCTCAGGCTTGGCATCAGGCATATCGCCAAACATCCCCGCCTCTGCCTGCTCTTCGGTTAGCAAAAACCGCGCAATCCGCCATGCCAGTGTAGCTTTTCCCACGCCCTTCGGCCCAGTCAAAAGCCAGGCGTGATGCAACCGCCCCGCATTAAACGCTTGCAGGAAACGCGCCTCGGCAGCCTCTTGCCCATAGAGTTTAGCCGTGTCGCGCGGGTGCGGCGTACCGTCCAGACGGTCAGGTTCGATCAGCGCCTCATCCGCCATCAGAGCGCCACCCTGACAGCCGCAAGAGTATCCGCCGCAATCGCCTCAATATCGCGCCCCGCATCAATCACAGCGAAACGCTCTGGCGCGCCCTTGGCTAGTGCCAAAAAGCCCTGCCGCATCGCAAGCTGCATCTCAAGACCCATATCTTCAAAGCGTTCTTCTGTCGTCTGTCGCGCTTTGGCCCGTGCGAGGCCAAGCTTTGGGTCCATATCAAACAAAAGCGTCAGATCAGCCTCGCGCCCGATCATCAACGCATGAAGCTTGTCCACAACATCGCGCAAATCACCCCGCGTGAGCCCTTGATAGACCCGGGTCGAATCCACAAAGCGATCACAAATCACAATGGTTCCCGCCGCAAGCGCAGGCAAAATCGTGCGCTCCAGATGGTCGCGCCGCGCGGCCGTAAATAGCAGGATCTCTGTCTCGGCAGACCAGCGGTCAGGCTCGCCTTCAAGCACAAGGCTGCGGATCTCTTCCGCGCCCGGAGAGCCGCCCGGTTCGCGGGTGAGCAAAACGCTGTGGCCCTCAGCCTCCAGCGCCTCTTTCAAGAGCTTGGCTTGGGTCGACTTTCCTGACCCGTCCACGCCTTCCAGCGTGATAAACTGCGCTTTAATGTGGCTCAAAGCGCGCCCTCAGCCTCAGCCATCAGCTTTTTGACCACCCGCTGCGACGCCGTCTTCAGACGCACCATCACACCGCCCTGCTCAACCGTCTTGGCCGCGATCAAAGGCACTTCTGTGGCCGCCAGCCCCTCGGGACGGATAATCAGCTTGCCCACTTGGTCACCTGCCATCACAGGCGCCTTCAAGGGGCTATCATAAATGACTTCGGCCTCGACTTTACGATCCGTTGTTCCTGTCGGTACAAGAGTGTTCAGCGCTTTGGCCGCGGTGAGCTGCACAGTCGCCTGTTCCCCCATCCAGACCTCGGCTTCCGCCACGATCTGCCCCTCTTCCAAAAGCTGCGCTGTGGTAAACTGGCGAAATGCCCAACTTGTGATTGCTTCAGCCTCGCGCGCACGTGCTTGCTCGGTCTGCAATCCTGAAATCACAAAAACAATTCGGCGCGCGCCCTGTTTCACAGAGCCGACAAGCCCATACCCTGCTTCTTTGGTATGACCCGTCTTAAGCCCATCCGCGCCAATCCCGAGCCCCAAAAGCGGATTACGGTTAAAGCGGTTCTGGCTTTCTTTCTTGTCAAAAAGAAACTCCTTCTCCGCAAACATCGCATAGAACTCAGGGAAATCTTCAATGATCTTTGTGCCCAGAATAGCCAAATCCCGCATCGACATCCGATGCCTCGGATCAGGCCAGCCATTGGCGTTGGCAAATGTCGAATGAGTCATGCCCAAAGCCTCGGCCCGCTCCGTCATAAAACGCGCAAAGCCCGCCTCTGTCCCATCGGGGCTAAGCGCCTCGGCAATCACAGCACAAGCGTCATTGCCCGACAACACAATGATCCCTCGCAACAGATCTTCGACTTTAACACGCTCGCCCGCCTGCAAAAACATGGTCGAACCTGTATAGCTCATCGCATGTTCAGAGACACGCAGCTCTTCGTCAAGCTTGAGTCGCCCGTCGCGCACAGCCTCAAACGCCACATATAGCGTCATCAGTTTACTCATAGACGCAGGCGGCAAAGGCACATCCGCATCCTTAGAGAGCAAAACAGTGCCCGTGGTGTAATCGAGCACAAAAGCCGAGGTTGCCTGCGTTTCAAAGGCCGCAAGGCTGAGCGACTGACCCGCTAGCGCGAGCCCGAAAACAAAAGAAGAAAAGGCCGCGCGCAGCATCAGCGCCTCCGTCCGTTTGGGGTTTAGTTTCTCACCGCGTAAGCATCGTTAAAGCCTTGCGACTTAACTTTCTTGAGCAGCTGCGCAAGATCAGACTTGCTCTGAGCGGGTCCGACAATCACACGCCAGAAGGTTTTGCCGTTCAGGCTCTGCTGCTTCACAGTCGGAACCATGCCCGCTGTGCGCATCGCCGTCGCGGTGTTCCCCGCATTTTTTTCAACACTGAAAATACCGATCTGCACAAAAGGCTTCGCCAAGGACGAAGTAGCCACTGGCGCAGCTACAGGAGCAGGCGTCAGAGGGGCCTCCAAAGCAGCATCTGCCGCATCAATCGCCGCACCCGCACTCTCGATAGGGTCAAGCGATGTCTCGGCAACAAACTCGGGCTCGCTCAGCCCCGCCGCCCCATCCGTCGCAGGATCAGCTTCGACAGCGACTTCCTCACGCCGCAGCGCCGTTACATTTAGCTCTTTTGGCGCCCCTGCAAGCATCCCCAAGGCGTCCGCCGCATCTGAAGAGATCTGCAAGCGTGGGCCTGGGTTTTCCCGCTCACGACGGAACAACGCCCCCACCACAAACTTACCGTTAGAAGGGTTGCGGATAATCACGCGCTCAGGCTCTTTGACATCAGGATGCGCAACCCAGACCCCGCCAAGCGAGGGGCGACCATCCCAAAGACCCGCTTCACTCACCTGAAACACATCAGGCGCTTCGACATCGCGTTCAACTGTCTTTTGCCCTGCAGCAGCCGATGCAACATTGGCCTCGCCTTCAACCTTGGGCTTGAAAAGCGTAAATTCACCGCCCTCTTCACATCCGGCCATCACCAAGACAGCCCCGAACATCAAGCCAAGCTTGCGTGCGCCGCCAAATCCGTAGGAAATATACTGTTTATACATTCTGCTCTCTGCCAACTCCCGCCGAACTGCCCCAAGAGACAGCCCTGCCCGCTTCACCACCGCGCTTTTTCACACGCTTTGAGCAAGAGCTTAGCCTTTTGGGCCGCTTATGAAAAGTCTGCGCTTCGCAATCGGCATAAATTCGTCAGCCGAAAAGACCTATAAAATGACATCTCTGTAAAAATCTTCACCCAATGTGTGTTTTTGTGGTTTTCACTGCCACAATCTCAGGCTAAGGAAGCCGCGTCGGAGGAGTGGCAGAGTGGTTGAATGCACCGGTCTTGAAAACCGACGAGGGTTAACGCCCTCCGTGGGTTCGAATCCCACCTCCTCCGCCATCTACCACTTTTGCTAGATTTGAATAGGTCGCCTTGGGCGGCCTTTTTCTTTTGTTTTTATGAGCTTGAGGCACTTTCCCAATTGCCTTGAGTTTCTTTCGATAGTGCCTATATTTATTCCTTGAGTGGTATGAATTGTGGTATTTTTAAATGAGCCTATCTGGAAAACTCACAAAGAAGCTAGTTGAGAATCTTGGCGCTGGGCGACACGGCGATGGCAATGGGCTGTATCTGGTGGTCGATCCTTCTGGTGCACGGCGCTGGATCGTACGCGTTGTGGTTAAAGGCCAAAAGAATAAGCAGGGTGCGCCGCTGCGCACTGACTTTGGCTTAGGCGGTGCTGACATTGTGACCCTCAACCAAGCGCGAGAACGCGCATTGGAATATCGCCGGATGGCAAAGCAGGGCTTGAACCCTCGCTTCAATGCACGGCAAGCAATCCCGACTTTTGAAGAAGTGGCGCAACAAGTTCACTTAGACCGTATGCCGACTTGGAAAAACGCCAAGCATGGCCAGCAATGGATCAACACATTGCGAGATTACGCCTTTCCCAAGATCGGGCGGATGCCGATTGATAGCATTGACCAGCCTGAAGTGATGATGTGCCTTGCGCCTATCTGGACAGACAAACATGAAACAGCCAAACGGCTGGCCCAGCGCATAAAGACTGTTCTTGATGTGGCACGCTCCAAGGGCTTCCGCTCTGGCGAAAACCCCGTGACTGCAATCAAAGACGCTCAGGCATTGCCAAAGGTCAAAGCCAAGGTGAAACACCATAAGGCGATGGCGTGGCGTGATGTGCCTACGTTCTATGCCGACCTCAAGACGCACAACGCGATGGCGGCAAAGGCGCTGATGTTTACTTGCCTCACGGGATCACGAACTGGCGAGGTTCTGGGAATGCGCTGGGATGAACTCGACCTCGATGCGCAGCTTTGGACTTGTCCAGCGGAGCGGATGAAAGGTGGAGAGGATCACCGTGTTCCGCTAACCGATGAAATGCAAGCAATCATAGAACCGTTGAAGGCGCTGGAATCGGAATATGTGTTTGAGGGCCAGAGACGGCACAAGCCTTTGTCGAACATGGCCATGTTGATGCTCTTGCGCCGGATGCAGGTTGAGGGCGTCACGGTACATGGTTTCCGCTCAACCTTCCGCGACTGGGCGGCAGAGGTGGCAAACGTACCGCGTGAAGTCGCTGAAATGAGCTTGGCGCACCAAGTTGGGTCTGATGTGGAGAGGGCGTATGCCCGCTCGGACTTATTGGAAAAACGCCGGGTCTTGATGAGCGATTGGTCAAAGTTCATTACTGGCATGTCGTCATAAAAAAGGGACGTAAAAGGGATGTTTTGCCCACTAGGTTACACAACACTTAAGAAGCTATGGGACACAAATCGGGCGGCTTTTTCTTGGAAAACCATGAATCTAGATCGCATGTTTGAACTGATGTTCGATGAAGGCAATCCGGCAGAATCAACTTGGATGGCAGAGAGGTTCTCTACGGATGAGTTGATTGAAAAAGTCCTTCTTGAAAAAGCCTTTGAAGGCGGGCTGTTTGTTTCATCACCATCTGGGAAAATTATGAAAATCGATGTGCCATTCTTCACTTCTGTAGACTATTTTTTTCACGTCATGCAGTCAGTTCCTGAATTTTTCAACGAACAATGTCGCCACTTTGAGCCCACTTGCATCAACCCTCAAAGGTTTTCCGAAATTACTAAACTGAAAAAAGAGGGCAAGGATCCGTGGTGGGAAATGAGAGAGCATCAAGGTTTTTGCAGCATGAATTACTATCATGACCGCCAAACCTATTGCATCTCACTTGAGGTCTACAACCGACTTGAGTCGGTATCACAAGGTTACATGTTTGTTGAAACACCCTATGTCAAACCAGAAATTATCAGGCCTCTAGAGGGATGGTCGATTTGTGTGACCGATGAAGCGGCAGAACAGCTTTTGCCTGAAAACCTTATCGATAGCCTCAGGCTGAAGGCCCTTTGTGAGGCTTTTCAATTTGATGAAAAAGATTACATCCCGCAAAATCAGCAGGCATCAAACACGATTGGACGGCCAAAGATCAGCATCGATGCCGCTCAAGCATTCTTGAAGCATTACTCTCTCGAAGACAGGCCGTCTTGGAAAGAGGCCATCAATCGGCTGCGTACAGTCGATGGACTTGAGGTCAGCGTGCGAACCCTACAAAGGGGCTTAAAAGAAATTTCTGACGACAAAAGCCAGTCATAATGCACGACAAAAACGTTTTGGCTTTTTGACGCTTTTGTCCGCGTTCACAAGACAGCAATCCACCAATATCGGCTCCTACCAGATACAACCATTTGGAGGCCGGAGATGGCAAACCTATTCGAGCAAAACCGAAACTACGTTCTTGGCGATTATGAGCTGAACATCATTGGCGACCGCGACAAGCTGGCGCAATGGCGTCACAAAGGTATGGGGCCAGCATTCTACAAGCTGGGCCGCAAGATCATCTACCGTGGGGAAGACCTAAACGCATGGGCCGATGCCCAGCGCGTTGAGCCTGCTAAAGGTGGGCAAGCCTGATGGCCAAGCGCGTCTCAACGCGTAAGATCAAGAAACACCGTCTTTATGGCTATGAGGAAGCGGGGGCTGCGCTGGGCATTACTCCACATACTGTTAGGTCATGGCGGTGCAGCGGCCTAAGCGTAATGGCTGCCAGCACGCCTCACTACATTCTTGGCGCAGAACTGATCCGATACATTGAAGACAAGCAGGCCAAAAGATCGGTCAAAATGGCCATAGATCAGATGTACTGCTTCAAGTGCAAAGAGCCTCACAAGCCGCTTTGGGGAATGGTGGATTACATCCCTCTCAATGACACTAGAGGGCGTCTAACGGGCCTTTGTGAGGCCTGTGAGGGCGGGTTGCAGCGCTTTGTCGGCAAGGGTGACTTGGGCAAGTTTGACAAGATTTACGAGATCACGATCAAGGGCATGTCTTGAGCCTATACGAACCCCTCAAGCCCAGTTCAAAACCACACTTTGAGCAAGCCGCCTGAACGGATGGAAATTCAGGCTCAAGACAACTCCAAAAGCAAAGGACGCCAAGATGAGAAAAGTGATTGAAGAAAACGAGCGGATGAAGTGCAAATATGTATTCTATCTTGAGGAAGCAGATGGGCTGGATGAAAAGTCCACTGACAAGGTTCTAGCCGCGATCCTCAAATTTGAGCAGTCTACAGGCTTCAAGCCCTTCAAGCGGTTCCATATCGAGCAAGCTGCCAAATTCAAAACCTATCTTTCCCAAGCAAAAAACCAACGCGGGCAACCCTTGAGCCACTCGACGGTGGACGCCACGCTTACACTGGTGCGCAAGTTCTTTCATTGGCTGGCTGGGCAAGCGGGCTACAAAAAGGTGCTGACCTATAGCGACACGCGCTATTTCAACAACAATCGCAAGTCGGCACGCATTGCCCATACGGCCAATGACAAGGAAGCGCCGTCACCTGAAGCCGCGTTTCACGCTTTCCAAGCCATGCCCAGCGCTACCGAGTTTGAGAGGCGCGATAAGGCACTGTTTGCCTTCTTCATGCTCACAGGGGCGCGTGTGGGGGCCGTGGCCTCACTCAGGCTTAAACATATCGACCTATTCAACGGCAAAGTGTTCCAAGACCCGCGTGAGGTAAACACCAAGGCCGCCAAATACATCGACACCGTATTCATGCCTGTCGATGCTGCCTACCTTGAGTGCTTCACAAAATGGGTGAACTACCTGCGCACAGAAAAGTTCTTTGGCCCAGCCGATGCCCTATTTCCCAAGGCGCAAATGGGGCTGGCGAAAACGGGTGGGTTTCAAGTGATAGGGCTTTCGCGTGATCCCTTCGCAACCACCACACCGCTCAACAAGATCATCCGCAACGCCTTTGCCATGGTGCAGCTACCACAATACACGCCCCACGCTTTCCGCACCACATTGATCAAGATGGCAAACGACCGTTGCGAGACGGTTGAGGAGTTCAAGGCATGGGGCATGAATATCGGCCATGAGAACATGGCTGTGACGATGGGGTCATACCTGCCTATTCCACAACAGCGCAAAGAAGAGCTGATCAAGCGCTTGAAACCTGCCTAACGCGTTATTCAAGGGGGGGGTAAGTGAAAGTCCAGCGCTGGGCGCTCGGAACCGACGTGGGGAGCCAATTTTGCACGTCCACAATTCAAAAGTAAAAAGTCACTGATCTAGAAGCGCATAGCACAATGACAAATGTGAAGATTTTTGAGTTGCGCCGCTCTACCGTGTTGAAAGTAGCGTTTGTTTATGCACAACTCTAGCAAGAACGTGTTTAGTATTTTGTGTGAGTGTGGCGATGGTTTTGCCAGTAGACGACTTTATTTCTCGTTGGCTCGGCTCTGGTGGTAGCGAGATGGCAACCGCGCAGTCGTTTGCAATCGAGCTGACAGAGCTGCTTGGCGTCCCTCGCCCCAACGTATCCGACAAAGACGGTGATTTTCTCGACTACCGCTTTGAGCGCCCGGTGACGCTGACCCATACGGGCCGCAAACGAAACGGACGGATTGATCTCTACAAAAAAGGCCACTTCATCCTAGAGGCCAAACAATTCGTCTCACCTGAGGCTAAGGACAAAAGCACGCTGGAAATGTTCTTGGAAAAGGACGCCCCCAAGCAATCAGGCCATGGCAAACGTGGCACTGCCAAATTTGACGACACGATGATGAAAGCGCGCAATCAGGCCGATAACTACGCCCGCGCCGTGGCCAAGGAAGACGGCTGGCCGCCCTTCCTGATGATCGTTGATGTGGGCCATGTCATCGAACTTTACGCCGATTTTTCGGGGCAAGGTCAGGGCTACAACCAGTTCCCCGATGGCAACCGCTACAGGATCAAGCTGGAAGACCTGCGCGATGAAGAAACGCGCGATCTGCTCCGCATGATCTGGACAGACCCGGCAAGCCTCGACCCCTCCCTGCAATCAGCAAAAGTCACCCGCGATATTGCGGCGCATCTGGCCGAGCTTGGCAAAAGCTTTGAAGGCCAAGGCCACGACAGCGAGACAGTTGCACGCTTTCTGATGCGCTGCCTCTTTTCCATGTTTGCCGAAGATGTCGATCTGATCCCGCGTGACAGCTTCACAGAGCTTCTCAAAAAGCTGCGTGGTCACCCGCAAGACGCAGAGCACGCGCTTGCAGGCCTTTGGGATGCAATGGACAAGGGCGAATACGCCCATGCCCTCCTCCTCAAGGTCAAAAGGTTCAATGGCGGCCTGTTCAAAGACCCCAGCGCGCTGCCCCTTGATGCTTTGCAACTTGGCCTCCTTATCGAGGCGGCGGAGGCCGATTGGAAACAAGTCGAGCCTGCCATTTTCGGCACGCTTCTCGAACGTGCCCTAGACAAGCGACAGCGCCACAAGCTGGGCGCGCATTATACGCCCCGCGCCTATGTGGAGCGGCTTGTCACCCCCACAATCATGGAGCCTCTGCGCGAAGACTGGCGCGATGTACAAACCGCCGTGCAACGCCTCGCCGCCGATGGCAAGCAAGACGAAGCGCGCAAGCTGGTGGCAGGGTTTCACTCAAAGCTCTGCGAAATCCGCGTACTTGATCCTGCCTGTGGCTCTGGCAACTTTCTCTATGTAGCGCTGGAAATGATGAAGCGCCTTGAGGGCGAGGTGACCTCCCTGCTTCACGAGCTGGGCGAAGATCAGGCCAGCTTTATCACGGTAGACCCACACCAGTTTCTGGGCATAGAGCTAAACCCGTGGGCCGCAAACGTGGCAGAGCTGGTGCTCTGGATCGGCTATCTGCAATGGCACTACCGCACCCATGGGCAGGCGGCCCCCTCCGAGCCTGTCTTGCGTGATTTCAAAAATATCCGCCAAGGCGATGCGGTGCTGGAATGGTCGGGGCGCACGCCACGGCTGGATGCGAGCGGCGCGCCCGTCACCCGCTGGGACGGGATCACCACCATACGCCACACCGTCACAGGCGAGGAAGTGCCAGACCCCGCCGCGCGCATTGCCGTCTATGACTACGCCAAGCCAAAAGCGACGAAATGGCCAGAGGCAGAGTTTATCGTGGGCAACCCGCCCTTCATCGGCGCGTCACGGCTGCGCGATGCCTTGGGCGATGGATACGTCGAGGCGCTGTGGAGCGCTTACCCCAAGATGCCGCAATCGGCTGATCTGGTGATGTTCTGGTGGGAGAAGGCGGCGCTGGCGGCGCGGGGCTGGAACGCCAAGACAGGGAAAGGCACGCGGCGCTTTGGGTTGATCACCACCAATTCCCTGCGCCAGACGTTTAACCGCCGCGTGCTGGAGCCGCATTTGAACGACCCGAAAAAGCCGCTGTCGCTGTTGTTCGCGATACCGGATCACCCTTGGGTGGATACGCAGTTCGGCGCGGCTGTGCGCATTGCGATGACGGTCGGGGCGGCGGGCAACCGTGGCGGGCGGCTGTTGACGCTGGCGAGCGAGAGCAAGGAGAAGAGCGAGGCGGACGGGCGGCTGGTGACGTTTGATCACCAGATCGGGAAGGTTTTCGCGAATTTGCAGATCGGGGCGGATGTTGCTGGGGCCAAGCCGCTCGTAAGCAACGGGAAACTGGCAACACGTGGCGTGATGCTTTTTGGCTCTGGATTTATTGTGACAAAAGAAAAGGCTGTGGACCTTGGGCTTAGACAAGGGGGCTTCGCAGATTTAGTCATCAAAGATTATCGCAATGGGCGTGACCTCCTTGCTCGCTCAAGAAACGTGATGGTGATTGACCTATTTGGTTATAGCGAAGAACAGGTTCGAGCGAAGTCACCGGTCATTTACCAATACTTACGTGACAGCGTTTGGCCTGAGCGTTCCCAGAACAATAGGCCGTGGAGACGCGATAATTGGTGGCTTTTCGGCGAACCTTTGAGCACTTTTCGGCCTGCACTCGACGGATTGAATCGCTTTATTGTCACTATTGAAACGTCAAAATTTCGAACCTTTCAGTTCTTAGATGGCGACACGATGCCCGACAACAAACTAGTAGCATTGGCGTTGCAGGGGGCAGACTTGCTTTCGATTCTATCTTCTAGATTACATGTTATCTGGTCACTTGCTGCCGGTAGTTGGCTTGGTGTCGGAAACGACCCTGTCTACGCTAAGACGCGCTGCTTCGACCCATTCCCCTTCCCAGACCTCACCGACACCCAACGCACCACCCTCCGCCAACTCGGCGAAGACCTCGACGCGCACCGCAAGCGCCAGCAGGCGGCGCACCCCAAGCTGACGCTGACGCAGATGTATAACGTGCTGGAAAAGCTCCGCGCAGGCGAGGTGATCGAGGGAAAGGACAAAGGCATTTACGACCAAGGCCTGATCGGCATCCTGCGCGATCTGCACGACCGCATAGATACGGCTGTGGCCGAGGCCTACGGCTGGCCCGCTGACCTGTCTGACGAAGAAATCCTCCTCCGTCTTGTCGCGCTCAACAAGGAACGCGCCGAGGAAGAGGCGCGCGGCGTCATCCGCTGGCTGCGCCCCGACTACCAGAACCCCACAGGCCAGCAGGCCGCCAAAGGCAAGACCGCCGATATGGATCTGGGCGTGGTGGCCAAAGTCGAGAAATCCCCATGGCCCAAACTTCTGCCAGAACAAATCGCCGCCGTGCGCGAAGCGCTGACAGAGCTGGGCGAGGCCAGCCCCGAACAAATCGCCCGCCGCTTCATGCGTGCAAGGGCTGGAACGGTCGAACCCTTGCTCGACAGCCTAGCCGCCTTGGGCCAAGCTGAACGCGGCGAAGATGGCAGATTTGCCGCATGATTTTTGGCACTGAGTGGTATTTAATGTGGTATGTTTTTTGATGGCCAACAATTTAAATAACGGCTTCAAATAGATAGCGGAAAAGTAATAAGGACACGTCCTCCGCCACATAAGCTCGCTTCAAGTGAGCCAATGCGGCCCCAAAAATATCTCAGATTTGAAACCGACACAGCAGCGACTAGTCGCTGTAGGTCCGTTCGGCGAGTGGCGTTTGGGCAATCTCGTATTCCAACTGTTCGGCAAATAAGGCTTCTGCACGGTTGAGGCGTTTGCGCGGGTTGCGCACCAGAAAGATGTCTACTGCGGGCGGGTCTTCATAAGGCGGCAAGCGCCAGAGCAGCCCCCGCGCCACATCATCCGCCGCGACATGCACAGGCAGCGAACCGATTCCCATGCCGCATTGTATCATCCGCCGCACTTCCTCAAGCTGGGAAGAGCGCCCCACCACATCATAGTCCAGCCCCCATTTGCTGCGCAAAAGCGCAACAGGGCGCAGCGCATCGTTGAGATCATCTGTGTCAAAAGAAACAGCAGGATAGTTGCGCAAGTCCTTGAGCGTGAGGTCTTCGCGGCCAAAGAGCGGGTGTGACGGCCCGCAATAAAACCCGAAGAACTCGCGATACATGTGCAGATAACTGGTGTCTGAAAACTTGCGATTGACGAGGCATATCCCAAAGCTCGACAGACGCTCGCGCACCGAATGAACAACCCGCGCGCTCGTATCAATCCGGATGTTGAAGCGAACTTTCGGATGCTCCGCGCTCATCGCCTTGAGGGTTGCGTCAAACAGTGGCGTGACCACATGGGACGCCAGCATGATATTGATTTCGCCCGAAACTTCCTGCTCCGCCGTTTGCGTCAGCTCGGGAAGCCGCACAACCCCTGCAAACATCTCGGCACATTCAGACTGAAGCTGTAGCCCTGCCGCTGTCAGGCGAAAGGTTCCATGTCCGCGGTCAATCAGCTTGCAGCCAAGCTCAGCCTCCAGCCGTTGCAGCGCAAGGCTCACAGAAGGCTGCCCACGCAAGAGCCTATGCGCCGCGCGGGTGATACTGCCCTCTTCCGCAATCACCATGAAACTGCGCAGCAGGTTCCAGTCCAGGCGAAAGGCAAACTTGGTATCGACATCATAGGACATTAATTTGATCAATCCTCTACATTCCAAGTATCAATTTTGCCAATTTCACATCCTCGTGCAATAGTTTTTGCTAGGAGATTGCCCATTGCCTGATCAAAGCCTGCCTGCGGATCGCCGTCCTTGGATCTTACTGTCGCCAGCACTGGTGTTCATCACTGCGCTGGTCGTGGTCCCGATGGCTTTTATTCTGGTCTATTCGTTTTACGAGAACATCGACCTCGCCCAAGATGTGCCCGCCTTCCAGTTTGGCAACTGGCAGGAGCTGCTTACAGACAGCTACTATCGCACAGCGATCTGGAAGACATTGCGCCTCTCGCTCATCGTCACGGTTCTGGCCGCCGTCCTCGGCTATATTCCTGCCTATGTGATCGCGATGACGCGCTACCGCCACAAATGGCTGCTGCTCCTTTTGCTGATCATTCCCTTCTGGATCAGCTTCATCATCCGCACATTAAGCTGGATTCACATCTTCGGAAATCAGGGCGCGCTCAACGGCCTCTTGCGCCTTCTTGGCCTCACAGATGCGCCCCTCTCGATGATGTACACCGAATTCACAGTGATCGTCGGCTTCATCCACGTGTTCCTGCCCTATATGATCCTCAACATCTATGTCAGCCTTGAGGGCATTGATCAAAACTTGGAGCCCGCAGCGCGCACCCTTGGTGCAACCCCGTGGCAGGCCTTCAAAGAAGTTACACTGCCCCTCTCCGTGCCGGGCCTTGCAGCTGGCTGCCTGCTTGTTTTCGTTCTAACGGGTGGCAGCTACGTGACACCGCTTATCCTTGGCGGCCCCTCCGACTTCCTGTTTGGCAACCTCGTCTATGATGCGGTGGTGACAGAGCTCAACTGGCCGATGGGCGCGACGCTTTCCTTCGCCCTGCTCTTGTTCCTCGGAAGTGTCGTCGTGCTTTACTCCAAACTTATGGGCATGGACCAGCTGTCCAAAGCCTTCGGGAGATAGAATATGCGCGTCTGGTCCCTGCTCAAATTCTACACCATTCTGGTTTACGCCTTCATGTTTGCGCCCATTCTTGTTGTGCTCGCGCTGGCGTTTAACGCGTCTCAGTTCGGCGGCTTTCCCATCGAAGGCTTGTCGCTGCGCTGGTTCTACAAACTCGCTGAAAACGAAGCGATCATGCGCGCCATGCGCACCTCTCTCGCTCTGGGCGCGCTCACCGCATTGATCGCAACAACTCTGGGCGTCCTCGCCTCCCTTGCCCTCGTGCGCTATCAGTTTCGCGGCAAGGCCTTCATCACAACATTTCTTATTTCCCCTGTGCTTGTGCCAGAAACGGTCCTCGCTGTAGGCCTCCTTATTTTCCTACGCTGGCTGCACATGCCCCGCAGCTTTGCGCTCCTCGTGATCGGTCATTCGATTATTGCGCTGCCCTTCGTGGTTCTCGTCGTTCAAGCCCGCCTTGTCGGCATCCGAAAAGACTATGAAGAGGCCGCCCGCTCGCTCGGCGCCAGCCCGTTTCAAACCTTCCGCGAAGTCACACTGCCGCTGCTCTTGCCCGCTGTCTTCGCAGGCGCACTCTTTGCCTTCACCATTTCCTTTGACAATATCACCGCGACGATCTTCTGGCGCCCCTCGGGCCTTGAGACCGTCCCCACCCAGATTTTCGGGATGCTGCGCAACTCCGTCAGCCCCGAAATTAACGCGCTCGGCTTTGTGATGATCTGTATCACAGTCGGCCTGCCGCTCCTCGCGGGGGCACTGGCGCGCTACTTCTCACGTAAAAAAATATAAACCAACCTCAACAAGGGAGACGACAATGACCAAGAAAATCGATGACACAACCCGCTACGAGCGCCTGCGCGAGCGTATGGGCAACGGCGATATCGACCGCCGCTCTTTCCTGAGCCTCCTCGGCGCAGCAGGCATTACAACTGGCCTTTCAGGCGGCATGATGACGTCAATGGCAAGCCAAGCCCGCGCCGCTGGGACAGAGCTCAACTTTGAAGGCTGGGGCGGTGTCGTTTCAGAGGCCCTGCGCAAAAACGCGTTTTCGCCATACGAGGCAGCCACAGGCAACAAGGTGATCGACGCAACGTTCGGCGGCGAAAACGAAGTCCTCACCAAGATCAAAGCTGCAGGCAACACAGACGGCCACAACATTCTGCACAGCTCAGGCGTCAGCTGGTATAAGCGTTGGGTCGACAACGACATGCACACAAAGCTCAACGAAGCCAATATTCCGAACATGGCCAATGTCATGACAGCGATGACAGACGCCTTCCGCAAAATCACGCCAGATGGCCTCTCGGCTGTGCCCTACAACTACGGCACAACAGGTATCGCCTATAACACCAAATATGTGACGCCAGAGAAGGCCAAAGAGCTCGGTGCCAACCTGTTGCTCGACCCCTCGCTCAAAGGAAAGATCGGTGGCTGGGGCGGCGATTGGGCCAACCGCGCATGGTATGGCGCGCTGCAATCCGACCAAGACCCGAACAACATCCAAGACTGGGATGCCGTCTGGGACAAAGCCCGCGAGCACCGCGACCTTGTGCTCAAATACTGGAGCTCAGGCGCCGAGCTGATGGATCTTCTCGCCAAAGAAGAGATCTATGTCACAGAAGCATGGTCAGGCCGCGTCGCCGCCCTTCAAGCCCAAGGTCACCCGATCGCCTATATGGATCCACCCAACGGCCTTGCATGGATGGAGTCGATGTTCGTGCTCAAAGGATCCCCCATGGAAGCAGCTGAAGAACTGCTCAATTTCATGCTTGATCCTGCCACATCTATCGCCGTGGCCTCTGGCCAGAAGTATCCATCGGCACTTGATCCAACCAAAGTCGAAATGCCCGCAGACGTCCAGGCGCTGCCCGCGTTTGACGCCACAGGCAAGCTTGAAACCCTCGTCTTCCGTGACCCAGAAACATGGAATCCAGAGGAAAAAGATCAAAGCAAAACATGGAACCGTGTCCAAAAAGGCGGTTAACCTCCCTCGAGGTGGGCCGCTCTCTGTGGCCCGCCTCACCCCTCTCTTTTTCTCTCTCAAAGGCGTATTCAGACATGGCTCGCGTGGAACTTGTGAACATCCGCAAATCTTTTGGCGCGGTCAAAGCCGTGCATGGCGCAGATGTGGTCTTTGAAGAAGGCTCCTTCACCACCCTGCTCGGCCCCTCGGGCTGCGGCAAAACAACGATCCTGCGGATGATTTCGGGCCTCGAAAGCCCGACTGGCGGCGACATTCTTATCGGCGAGCGACGTATCAACGATGTACCCATTCACAAGCGCAACCTCGGCCTTGTCTTCCAGAATTACGCCCTCTTCCCGCACCGCACGATTGGAGAAAACATCGCCTTCGGCCTCAAATACCGCAATGTCTCCAAGTCGGACGTGGCCCAAAAAGTCAAAGACGCGCTCGATATCGTGCGCCTGCCCAATGTCGAAGACCGTTACCCAAGCCAGCTCTCTGGCGGTCAGCAACAGCGCATCGCCTTGGCCCGCGCCATCGTAATCGAGCCAGATGTGCTCTTGCTTGATGAGCCGCTTTCCGCCCTTGATGCCAACCTGCGCGAAGACATGCGCGTTGAGCTGAAAGCCATTCAGGACCGCATCGGCGTCACCTCTATTTTCGTAACCCACGATCAGTCCGAAGCCCTTGCAATGTCGGACAAAATTATCGTCATGAGCGCGGGGCGCATTGAGCAGATCGGCACTCCCGAAGAGGTCTACAATACCCCCGCATCATCGTTTGTCGCAGGTTTTCTAGGCGCATCAAATATGCTCCCTGCCCGCGTGGTGGGCCGTGACGCCCGCCATGTACTGCTAGAGACGGCAGAGTTCGGCCAGACCGCCATTCCGCTCGCCCGCGCCGCCGCCCTCGGCACAATGATTAGCACAGGCGACAAAGCCCAGCTGATGATCCGCGCCGAAAAGCTCACTCTTGGCCCCGCAGGCGGCGATGCGCCCCAAGCCGTCATTGAAAATGTCGACTACCAAGGCCAACTCGCCCGCTATTTCCTGCGCATCGGCGAGACTCAGCTTCAGGCGATGAACATGATCGATGCCGCGCCCTTCATGGCGGGCCAAACCGTTTCTCTTACCCTCAACCCAAACGCATGTAGCGCTCTTCCACAGGACACACCCGCATGAGCACGCACCTTTTTTATCAGTCCCGCCTGCCCCGCCCCGAGCTTGATCGCGCCGAAGGCATCTACATGTGGGACACCACTGGCAAGCGCTATATCGACGGCTCTTCAGGCGCGATGGTCAGTAACATTGGGCATTCCAATCCCAATGTCCTTGCCGCCATGCAAAAGCAGATGGAGCGCGGAACCTTCGGCTATCGCCTCCACTTCCAGACCGAGGCCTCCGAAAAGCTCGCCGCCCGCGCCGCCGCCCTTGCGCCCGAAGGTTTGAACAAAGTCTTTTTTGTCTCGGGCGGCTCGGAAGCCACAGAAAGCGCGATGAAACTCGCGCGCCAATACGCGCTCACGTGCGGTGAGGCCCAACGCTATAAAGTCATCTCGCGCACACCCTCCTATCACGGAGCCACACTTGGCGCGCTCGCTGTCACAGGCTACGCGCCGATGACAGCGCCCTTTGATCCGATGATGCACGCGATGCCAAAAATCCCTGCGCCCCGGGCCTATCTTGACGGGCTGGACCCGACAGACCCCGCCACAGGCCACCACTACGCCCAGATGCTGGAAGACAAAATCCTCGAGGAAGGTCCCCAGACCTGCCTTGCCTTTATGGTTGAGCCTGTTGGCGGTGCCTCTACGGGCGCACTCGTGCCCCCCGCGGGCTACATGAAGCGCATACGCGAAATTTGTGACCAATACGGCGTCCTCCTCATCCATGACGAAGTCATGAGCGGCGGCGGACGCACTGGCCGCTTCTTTGCTGCCGAGCATTGGGATGTCACACCCGATATCATCTGTCTTTCCAAGGGTTTCGGCGGTGGCTATGTGCCTCTAGGCGCCGTGATCGCCCGCGACGATATCGTCGAGGCGGTGCTCGACAACGGCGGATTTATCCACGGTCACACCTATGCCGGCAATCCGCTCGCCTGCGCCGCTGGCCTCGCCGTGATTGACGAAATCGAGCGCGAGAACCTCACAGAAAACTCCGCGCTCATGGGCGATAAACTCGCCGAAAACCTGCGCAGCCTTATGCAGAAATACACCATCATCGGCGATGTGCGCGGCAAGGGCCTGCTCGCAGCCTTCGAGCTGATGAGCGACCGCGCCACCAAAGAACCGCTGCCAAAGGGCCTAAATGCCTACAATCGGCTCGTCGATATCGCCTACGAAAAGGGGCTGATTATCTACTCCCGCCGCACACGTGGCGGCCTTGCGGGCGATCATTTTCTCGTTTGCCCCCCAATGATCACAACAGAGGCTCAGCTTGGCGAGATAACCGATCTGCTCGACGCCTCCTTGGCCGCCTTCACAGCCGAAATCAGCCAATCTGCCGCCTAAGCCTTAAGGAGCCTGCCATGACCAAAACCATCATCAGTTGCGCCATCACCGGCTCCATTCATACACCCTCCATGTCGCCCTACTTGCCCTTTGCGCCCGAAGACATCGCCCGCCAAGCCATTGATGCCGCCCACGCAGGCGCAACCGTGCTGCACCTTCACGCACGCGACCCTGACACAGGCCGCCCCTCGGCTGATCCCGCCCATTACGCGGCTTTCCTGCCCCAAATCGCAGCCGAATGTGACGCGGTGATCAATCTCACCACTGGCGGCAGCGCCATCATGACGCTGGAAGAAAGGCTCGCCGCCCCGCTGCGCTTTGCGCCCGAAATGTGCAGTCTCAACATGGGCACAATGAATTTCGCGCTCTACCCTATGGCAGACAAACCCCGCGACTGGCGCTTTGACTGGGAAGAGCCTTTTCTGAGAAACTCTGATGATCTCGTGTTCAAAAACACCCCCCGCGATATTGAAGGTGTTCTCACCAAGATGGGTCAGGAGCGTGGTGCGCAATTCGAGTTTGAATGCTATGATATCAGTCACCTCTACATGCTCCGCCATTTTGTTGATCGCGGCCTCGTAACAGCGCCGCTCTTTATTCAGTTTGTCTTTGGTGTTCTCGGCGGCATGGGGCCTGATCACGACACACTCGATCACATGGTCGCTCTTGCCGACAAGCTCTTTGGCGACAGCTATACCTTCTCTGTCCTCGCCGCAGGCCGCTGGCAGATTCCCATGGCCGAACACTCGATCCGCCTCGGAGGTCATGTCCGCGTCGGGCTTGAAGACAGCCTGATGATCGCGCGCGGTGAGCTCGCAACGTCCAATGCCCAACAAGTCGAGAAAGTCCGAGGCCTCATAGAGGTCGCTGGCCGCCCCATTGCCACCCCAGATGAAGCCCGTGCCTTGCTCGGCCTAAAGGGCGCAGCAGAGACAAAAATATGACCATACGCTATCGTATTGTTCGCATCACCCCTGAGACACTGCCCTTGCTCTTTCAAAGCCTGAAAAACCTCGCAGCCGATCTCAACGATAACTTCACAACGCGCGAAACCGAGCTTCACGCCGCCCTCTTCGGCCCATCCCCAACATGCAATGCGCTTCTTGCGCTGCAGGATGCGCGCGTTCTCGGGGCCGCGCTGTTTTCACCTGTATTTTCGACAGTCAGAGGGGGCGCTGGCGCTTATGTCTCCGATCTCTGGGTCGCTCCTGAGGCACGCGGCCAAGCCCTCGGCACAGGCCTGCTCGCCGCCGTCGCCGAGCGTACCCGCAGCGACTGGAACGCCAGCTTCATAAAGCTCATCTCCTACAGCGACAATGACGAAGCCCTGCGCTTTTATGCCCGCCTCGGCTTTGCGCCCCTGCGCGGCGAAACGGGCCTGACCCTTTCAGGCGCGCCTCTCGCCGCCCTCTCACGCCAGACGCAGAAAGATCCGCAATGAAAGCCTTCTTTGACGCCCGCCAAGCCGCGCATGACCCCAAGCATTTCATGGCCAATGGTGCGCTCTCGCCCAATCCAGAACAGCCTGAGCGCATCACGCGCCTTCATGCCGGCGCCCTCGCCGCAGGCTGTGCTTTCGAAACTCCGCTTGACGCAGGCATCGGCCCTATAGCTGCAGTGCACACGCCACAATACCTGACTTTTTTGCAAAATATCTACACCCGCTGGAGCCGTATCGAGGGCGCAGGAGAAGAGGTCATCCCCAATGTCCACCCCGCCAACCGCACAGATAGCTACCCGCTCTCCGCAGTCGGCCAAGCCGGCTATCATCAGGCCGACACCGCTTGCCCGATCACTGCCGATACGTATCACGCCGCCTATTGGTCGGCCCAATCCGCGATCTCTGGAGCCGATTACATCGCCAAAACAGGCAAAGCCGCCTATGCGCTCTCTCGCCCACCTGGGCATCACGCCTTTGGCGATATGGCGGGTGGCTTCTGTTTCCTCAACAACTCAGGGATCGCGGCAGAGCGGCTGCGCGTGCAGGGGTTTCGCCCCGCGATCCTTGATGTGGACGTCCACCATGGCAATGGAACCCAAGGCATGTTCTATGAGCGCTCCGATGTGTTCACCGTCTCGCTTCACGCCGATCCCGCCCGCTTTTACCCCTTTTTCTGGGGTCATGCCCAAGAGCGCGGCCAAGGGTTGGGGCTGGGCTACAATCTCAACCTACCGCTGCCACGCGGCACGGATGACACGACCTACCTCAAGACGCTCGACAAGGCCTTCGAAAGCATTGAGGCCTTCGGCTGCAACGCGCTTGTCGTGGCTCTTGGCCTTGATGCCCATATCGAAGACCCCTTCCAAGGCCTCGCCATCACCACTACAGGCTTCGGCCAGATCGGCGCAGCCATCGCGGGCCTAAAACTACCCACGCTTTTTGTCCAAGAAGGCGGTTATCTGTCGGACGCTCTGGCCGACAATCTCACCAGCACACTCACTGGCTTTGCGCGCGCATGACACAGATCAGCGCAGATTTTCTTGTCATAGGCGGCGGCATCGCAGGGATGAGCGCCGCCGCAGAGCTTGCACGAGACGCCAGCGTGATCCTTCTGGAAGCCGAAGAACAGCTTGGGTATCACTCAACTGGCCGCTCCGCCGCGATTTTTATAAGCAACTATGGCAACGCCACCCTGCGCGCGCTCAGCGCCGCCGCGCACCCTGCCCTCGCGGGCGAACTTCTGGGCGAAAGCGTACTCTCAGCCCGCGGTGAAATGCTCGTGGTACAAGAGCACGAGCTCGACATGCTGGCCAATTACCTTGAAGGCGCAACAGGCCTTGAGACGCTCACACCCGATGAGGCTTGCGCCCTCGTGCCCGTACTCAGGCGCGAAAATATCGCCGCCGCCGTGATAGAACGGGGCGCAGAAGACATTGATGTTGATACGCTTTTGCAAGGCTGCACCCGCCTCTTCAAAGCCCGTCGCGGCCAAGTGATCCAAGGCGCGCGCGTCACGGCTCTCGCCCGCGAGAGCGGCCTCTGGCAAGCCCGCGCTGACGAGCTCACAGTCAAGGCTCCGGTCCTCATAAACGCGGCAGGCGCCTGGGCCGATCATGTCGGCGCACTCGCGGGCCTGCCCCCCATCGGCCTTCAGCCCACCCGCCGCTCTGCCGCGCTTATGGCCGTGCCACCCGAGTGCCAGCCGCTGACCCACTGGCCACTTTTCGGCTCGGTCGCTGAAGACGGCCAAGGCTGGTATGCCAAACCCGATGGGGAGCGCCTGATGATCTCCCCCGCCGATGAAGACCCCGTCGAAGCCCATGACGCATGGCCAGATGATATGGTTCTCGCCGAAGGGCTTCACCGCTTTGAACAGATGGTCAACATTCCACTCGTAAAGCCGAGTCACACATGGGCTGGCCTGCGCAGCTTTGCCCCTGATAGAAGTCCCATCGTCGGATTTGACCCTGCCAGCGAAGGCTTCTTCTGGCTGGCGGGCCAAGGCGGCTACGGCGTTCAAACCGCCCCAGCACTCGCCGCGCTCACCCGCGCTCTCGCCACAGGGGCAAAAGCGGGACACCCCGACAGCCTTCTCGCCGCCGTCTCGCCCGCGCGCCTGCGCTAGCTGCCTGTCAAAAGCTGGTATCCTGGCGTCGTCACAGAGCGCACAGTGGTGATCGGACGTTTGCCGATCCACGTGCTGCGCTCAATCACAAGAAGCGCCGCCCCTTCGCTCACGTTGAGCCGCGCAGCCATCTCGCCATTGGCATTCACCGCATAAAACCTCAGGTCCATAAGGTCATAAGGCTTATGCATCACCAGCCATTCATTCGCGCTCTGCACACTCAGGTCCACATCCACAATCTCGGGACAGGTCCCAAGGCTCACCCAGCGGTCCTCAAGAATAAATGGCGCATCATCCGCCAGATGCAGCGCCTCGATGTGCAGCATCTCCTCAGGCGCAGACAGCCCGAAAGCCGACGCCACAGGCGGAGGCGTCATCTCGTGCCCGCGCGCCAGCATCTGATAGCCATAACGCGCGCCCCGCGCCTCAACCTCGACCCGCGTAATAGGAATATCTAGCGTCGCCCGCGTCACAGGATCAGGCCGCACCTGCGTTCCGCTCTTGCGTTTGCGCTCGACAATCCCCGCATCGTTCAGGTCCTGCATCGCGCGCTGCACTGTGGAGCGCGCACAGCCCAACTCCTCAGCAATATCCTCATCGCGCGGCAGCTTGTCGCCGGGCTTATAGCGACGGCTCAAAACGCGACTGTGGATTTCGTCGCGGATGTCCTGCCAGCTGCGCCGTGCTGCGCGTGTCTCTGAAACTTGCGTCAAATATCCTGCCCCAACCGTTCCACAACAGCCCGAAACCGATCAGAGATTTCGCGCCGCTTTGCGTGTTCACCGCCTCTTACAACATGTCGCCCCGCAGACCAAACCTCAGAAACACATTTCTGCCCGTGCCCACCAAAAATGAGGCTATCAAGCGCAGTATCCCCTGTGCGGTTGCAGACCCAAGCGTTGTCTGTGCTGATCCCGACGAGATCGGCCCAGTGCCCCGCAACAATCGCGCCGCTCTGCCGAGCCGCCGCCTGCGCACCGCCTTTTGAAGCCGCCTCAATCAAGACCCGACCCGTCGAGTGCGTAGCATTGGCCAGCGCGGCGCGCGAGCAATCCCGCAAACGCTGCGAGTATTCCAGCGTTCTCAGCTCGTCAAAATATGCAATGTGGATATTGCTGTCTGAGCCAAAGCCAAGCCGCCCCCCATAGCCAAGATACTCCACACCGTTGAATATCCCGTCTCCAAGGCTTGATTCCGTAATCGGGCACAACCCCGCGACAGCACCAGACTTGGCAAGCATTTCTGTCTCGCCCGAAGTCATCTGCGTCGCATGGATCAGACACCAGCGCACATCTACCTCGTGGTTCTCAAAAAGCCACTCCACAGGCCGCGCGCCCCAAGCGGCCTTCACTTCCTCAACTTCGGCAACCTGTTCAGCCAAGTGCATATGGATCGGTCCGCCGCGTGCAGTGTTGAGCGCCGCGCCCATTCCGTCTGCGTCCACCGCGCGCAAAGAATGCGGCGCAACGCCGATTGCATAGTCAGCATGGCTCCCGCTTACAGCCTGTGCCGCGGCCTCATGCAGCCGCAAATACCCGTCGGGTGTGTTGCCAAAGCGCTGCTGCCCGCCCAGAAGCGCGCGGCTGTCGCATCCGCCCCACTGATACAGCACAGGCAAAAGCGTCAGGCCTATGCCGACATGCTCCGCTGCTGCAATTATGCGCTCGGAAAGCTCGCCAAGGTTGCTATAGGCCGCACCTCCAACGTCGTGATGCAAGTAATGAAACTCAGCCACGCCTGCGTAGCCTGCCTCCAGCATCTCAAGGAAAACCTGCGCTGCAATCGCCTCGATGTCCTCGGGCGTGAGGCGGTCAAGGTAGCGATACATCAAGCGCCGCCATGTCCAGAAGCTGTCCGATGGGTCAGGCCCTCGCATCTCGGTCAGGCCCGACATCGCCCGCTGAAACGCGTGGCTGTGCAAGTTCACCGCCGCAGGCAAAAGCAAATCCACCGCGCTATCACAGGCTCCGCCTTGCGCAACCACAGCCGCGATTCTCCCATCCAGGCCAATATGAACAGCACGGTTCTGCGCCCAGCCCTCAGGCGTAAGCATTTGTTTCGCATGAATAACCGTCACAGGAGCGCCTCTCCAAAGCTGGTGTTGACTTTTTTATGTAGCTACATATTAATGAGATACGCCGCCATTGCAAGGAGCCATCATGCCCGCGCCCCATGTCTATAAAGAGGCCACTCTCGCCACGATGCAGCCAGAAGCAGGCGACTATGGCCTCATACCAAACGCCGCCCTTGTCACCGATGGCGGAAAAATTGCGTGGCTCGGCCCAATGGCAGACCTTCCCAAACCATACGCTAGCGTATCCAGCACAAATCTTGCAGGCCGCCTGATCACCCCAGCGCTCATCGATTGCCACACTCATATCGTCCACGGTGGCAACCGAGCGCTAGAATTTGAGATGCGCCTTCAAGGCGCGAGCTACGAAGAGATCGCCCGCGCTGGCGGCGGCATAGTCTCGACCGTCACAGCCACGCGCAACACCAGCGACGCCGACCTCCTCAAAGCGGCCCTTACTCGCGTCGATGCCCTGATTGCGGAGGGCGTCAGCACCATCGAAGTCAAGTCAGGCTACGGCCTCGACATCGAGACCGAGCTCAAAATGCTCCGCACAGCCCGCCAGATCGCCACACAGCGCCCAGTAAGGGTCTCAACAAGCTTTCTCGGGGCCCACGCTGTCCCCAAAGGCGCCAACGCCGATACCTATATCGATGACGTCTGCATCCCCGCGCTCAAAGCTGCTCACGCCGAAGGCCTTGTCGATATGGTCGATGGCTTCTGTGAGGGTATCGCCTTTGACGTCGCCCAAATGACCCGCGTATTTGACGCCGCAAAAGCGCTCGGCCTGCCCATAAAACTTCACGCCGAACAGCTGAGTAACATCGGCGGCACACAGCTCGCCGCGCGGTATAACGCCCTCTCCGCCGACCATGTCGAATACGCCAGCGAGGCGGATGCAGCGGCCCTCGCCAAGTCAAATACAGTCGCCGTCCTCCTACCCGGCGCGTTCTACACGCTCCACGAAACCCAAAAACCACCCGTTGCCGCCTTCCGTGCGCACAGTGTCCCGATGGCCTTGGCAACCGATTGGAACCCAGGCTCATCCCCCCTCGGCTCGCTCCTCCTAAGCATGAATATGGGTTGCACCCTCTTCGGCCTCACACCCGCCGAGGCCCTCGCAGGCACAACCCGCCACGCAGCAGCGGCGCTCGGCCTCACAGACAGCGGCACACTCGCTGCAGGCAAACGCGCCGATCTCGCGATATGGAATGTGGCCACACCCGCCGAGCTTTCCTATGGCATCGGGATCAACCCGCTCCATACCCGTATTTTCGCAGGCCAAGCCACATGAGCTTCCTTGAGATCAGCCGTGGCAACAGCCCCCTCCTGCTTGGCCTGCCCCACACGGGAACAGAGCTGCCAGACGATGTTGCAGACAAGCTCAACGAGAGAGGCCGCGCCCTCGCTGATACAGACTGGTACATTCATACGCTCTATGACGGGCTGGTTGAGGACATCACAACCATACGCACCCGTATCCATCGCTACGTAATCGACACCAACCGCGATCCAGCAGGGGCCTCCCTCTATCCGGGTCAGAACACAACGTCCCTCTGTCCCACCACAGACTTTGACGGCATGCCCATCTACCTTGAGGGCGCCACCCCCGACCAAGCCGAAATCGAGCGCCGCCGTGTCGCCTTCCACGCGCCTTACCACGCCGCCCTTGAGGCCGAGATGGCGCGCATAACCGCACTCCACGGCTTCGCAATCCTCTATGATTGCCACTCGATACGCTCTCACATCCCCTTTCTCTTTGACGGGACATTGCCTGACTTCAACATCGGCACGAATATGGGCCAAACCTGCGCGCCGAGCATCGAGCGCACGGTGCACAGCCTTTGTGCTAGCACCGATTTCACCACACTCCTCAACGGCCGCTTCAAAGGCGGCTACACCACCCGCCACTATGGCCGCCCAAGTGAAGGCTGGCACGCCATCCAGATGGAGCTGGCCCAATCCACCCATCTCACCGCCGAGTCCGCCCCCTTCGCCTATGACGGGGCCAAGGCCGAGCGCCTCCGCACGCCTCTCAAACAAATCCTCACATCGCTGCAAAACTGGAGCCCTTCATGAGCAACCCGCGCAAAAACACCCGCGATATCTACCCGCCCACAGGCACAACGCTCAACGCCAAGAGCTGGCTCACAGAAGCGCCACTCCGGATGCTCATGAACAACCTGCACCCTGATGTCGCCGAAAACCCACACGAGCTTGTCGTCTATGGCGGCATCGGCCGCGCCGCGCGCACATGGGATGATTTTGACACCATCTGCGCCTCGCTCAAAGACCTTGAGGCAGACGAAACCCTGATCGTACAGTCTGGCAAGCCCGTAGCGATTGTGAAGACACACACCGATGCCCCCCGCGTGCTGATCGCGAATTCAAACCTCGTCCCGCACTGGGCCAATTGGGATCACTTCAACGAGCTCGATAAAAAGGGCCTCATGATGTACGGCCAGATGACAGCAGGAAGCTGGATCTACATCGGAACCCAAGGCATCGTCCAAGGCACATACGAAACCTTTGCCGAAGCAGGCCGCCAGCACTATGGCGGCTCGCTCAAAGGCAAATGGATTCTCACAGGCGGCCTCGGCGGCATGGGCGGCGCGCAGCCGCTCGCCGCTGTCTTCGCAGGCGCATGCTGCCTCGCGGTCGAGTGCAACCCTGACAGCATCGACTTCCGCCTGCGCACCAAATACCTCGATGAGCGCGCCGAAACGCTTGATGAAGCCATAGAAATGATCACCCGCTGGACAGCGGCAGGCGAGGCCAAGTCTGTCGGCCTCCTTGGCAACGCAGCCGATGTCTTTGCCGAAATTCATGCGCGCGGCATTCGCCCCGATATTGTCACCGACCAGACAAGCGCACACGATCCGCTCCACGGCTATCTGCCCCAAGGCTGGACCATGGCCGAATGGAAGACAAAACAGGAAACAGCGCCCAAAGAAGTCGAAGCCGCCGCCCGCGCAAGCATGAAAGTGCATGTCAAAGCCATGGTCGACTTCTGGAACGATGGCATCCCGACGCTCGACTATGGCAACAACATCCGCCAAATCGCCCAAGACGAAGGACTGGAAAACGCCTTCGCCTTCCCGGGCTTTGTGCCCGCCTATATTCGCCCGCTCTTCTGCCGCGGCGTCGGCCCGTTTCGCTGGGTGGCCCTGTCGGGTGACCCCGAAGATATCTACAAAACCGATGCGAAGATGAAAGAGCTCTTTCCAGAGAACGAGCATCTGCACAACTGGCTCGACATGGCGCGTGAGCGCATCGCCTTTCAGGGCCTGCCAGCACGCATCTGCTGGATCGGTCTGGGAGACCGCCACAAAGCAGGCCTCGCATTTAACGAAATGGTCGCGTCGGGCGAGCTAAAAGCGCCTGTCGTCATCGGGCGCGATCATCTTGATTCAGGTTCGGTGGCTTCGCCCAACCGCGAAACCGAAGCCATGCGCGACGGCTCCGATGCCGTCTCCGACTGGCCGCTTCTCAACGCACTGGTCAACACTGCTTCAGGCGCGACTTGGGTCTCGCTGCACCACGGTGGCGGCGTCGGTATGGGCTTTAGCCAGCACTCAGGCGTGGTCATCTGCGCAGACGGAACACCCGAAGCCGCCAAGCGCCTTGAACGTGTCCTCTGGAATGACCCCGCCTCAGGCGTCTGGCGTCACGCCGATGCAGGATATGAGGAGGCGCTCGACTGCGCCCGCGTCAACAAGCTCCGCCTGCCTGGCATTCTTGGCAATTGAGCTCACAGGGTGTGCAACCTCTGCGCACCCGACACACCTGTCGTGTCCCCACCGCACGCACCGTTACCTAATTTTCTCTTACCAAAATTGCCATTCAGGCGGTGCACGGGTTGTGCACGGGTTGTGCACGCTTTTCACCCCCCTCAATCTGGCGGCCAAAAGCAGCGTTAACCTTTCAAAACGCAGCTCTAGGATTTGCCTAAGCAAAGCCTGCTAGACTTACCAAAACCTAAGAAAAATAAGCTTCTAGAGCTGCCCCAAGGCCCACTCCAACCCTTCAACATATCCCGCCACACCATGACCAACGATCACATGATCGGCTCGCAAACTGACGTAAGAATGATGCCGAAACGCCTCCCGCTTGTGCACATCCGAGATATGGACCTCGACGACAGGCCCGTCAAAAGCGCTGAGCGCGTCTAGGATTGCCACAGACGTATGCGTATAGGCCGCAGGGTTGATCACAATCGCACTCGCCGCATCACGCGCCTCTTGGATCCAGTCCACGAGCACGCCTTCATGGTTGCTTTGACGAAAGTCGACAACAGCGTTTGGCGCGGCTTTGCGGCACATAGCCTCCACATCTGCGAGCGTATCAGAACCATAGATTTCAGGCTCCCGCTTACCCAGGAGGTTGAGGTTGGGTCCGTTCAAAACAAAGATGGTCTGCGCCATGATGCGTCCTTTTCAGCTTGCCCCGACAGTGGCCAGTACGCGCAGAAAGTGCAAGCCAGACATGCCAAGGGCCCCCACATATCTTGCAGAGGCCCTTGATTTTGTGGTGCTTTACGAAAGCTTCAGTCCTGCGGGATGCGCAGCACCTGACCAGGGTAAATCTTGTCTGGGTCCGAAAGCATTGGCTTGTTGGCTTCAAAAATCTCCATATAGCGTGAGCCTTTGCCCAGCGCCTTTTCAGAGACAGCCCAGAGCGTGTCGCCCTTTTCAACGGTGTGGAAATTGGCTTCGCCCGCGTCGTCTTCGACTTCGGCAACGCCATCAACATTGCCAACTGCGAGGATTACTTTTTCGCGCATTTCCTCAGAAACAGCGTTCCCCGTGACTTTGACTTTGTCGCCTTCGATCACGATGTCGAGGCCCTCGGCGTCAAGCCCGAGATCCGCAACTTCTTTCTTCAAATCATCGGCGGTTGGTTCTTCACTCTTGAGGCGTTTGCCTGAGCGCTTGAAAAAACTGAAAAGACCCATCTGGCCCTCCTTTACTCATATACAAACCAGACTTTGGGCGATCAGCGAGCCCCCTGCAAGGGGGAAATCACGCCGCCTCTGCCCCATCAGTAAACTGAAGCCGCGCCAGTCGCGCATAGAGCCCGTTTTCCGCGACAAGCGCATCATGCGTACCCTCAGCCACAACCGCTCCATCCTGCATCACAACGATACGGTCTGCTTTTTTGACGGTCGCCAAACGATGCGCCACGATCAAAGTGGTGCGGTTCTTTGAGAGATGCTCAACAGCCTCCTGCACCGCGCGTTCGCTCTCGGCATCAAGAGCCGATGTGGCCTCATCCAACAGCAGCACAGGCGCATCCCGCAAGATCGCCCGCGCAATCGCTACGCGTTGCTTCTGTCCCCCCGAAAGCATCACGCCGCGCTCTCCAAGCTTGGTGTCATAGCCCTCGCTCAAAGCTTCAATAAACTCGTGTGCCGCCGCAGCCTTGGCTGCAGCCTCAACCTCAGCATCGCTTGCCTCTGGGCGGCCAAAGCGAATGTTGTCGCGCGCGCTGCCCGAGAAGATCACAGGGTCTTGCGGCACCACAGCGATCTGGCTGCGGAAATCTTCCCGCTGCATCTCGCGCAGGTCCACACCGTCGAGCTTGATCGCCCCCTCCTGTGGATCATAAAATCGCTGGATCATTTGCATTACAGTGGTTTTGCCAGCCCCTGACGGACCAACAAAAGCAACGGTCTCACCTGGTTTCACAGCAAGGCTCACCGCATCCAGCGCCTGACGATCAGGCCGTGACGGATAGGCAAAGCTGACACTCTCAAAGCGTACATCGCCCCTCAAAGGCGCAGGGCAATCCTTGGGCGCAGCGGGATCATTCACTTTGTCTGTGGCGTTCAAAAGCTCCACAAGCCGCTCTGTCGCGCCAGCCGCGCGCTGCAACTCACCCCAGATTTCCGAAAGCGCAGCAACCGCGCCCGCAACCATGATTGCATAAATCACAAACTGTACCAACGCACCCGAGCTCATCTGATCCGCACGCACATCCCGCGTCCCGATCCAGAGAACCCCGACAACGCCAGCAAAGACCAAAAACATCACCGCGACAGTCATAATCGAGCGCACTGTGATACGCTGTTTCGCCACCTCGAAACTCTTCTCTGTCACGTCAGAAAAGTCCCGCCGCGCCACGCTTTCCTGCGCAAAGCTCTGGACCGTCTGAACCGCGCTCAGGGTTTCGGCTGCCTGTCCCGATGAGGCCGCAATCCAGTCTTGGTTTTCGCGGCTCAGCACACGCAAGCGCCGGCCCAGCGTCAGAATCGGCACGACCACGAGGGGCACGATCAACAACACAAGCCCCGTGAGCTTGGCGCTTGTGAAGAGCATCAAAATCATTCCGCCCAAGAATATCAGCACATTGCGCAGCGCCACTGAAACCGACGAACCAATCACCGATTGGATCAAGGTGGTATCCGTTGTGATGCGGCTCAGGATTTCGCCTGTCATCACCGTCTCATAAAAGCTCGGCGACAGCCCGATCACGCGATCAAACACAGCTTTGCGGATATCGGCCACAACGCGTTCTCCCAGCCGAGTGACAAGCGCATAGCGCAGCCCCGTGCCCAGAGCCAGAAGAGCAGCGACGCCGATCGCGGCGACAAAATAAAGATCGAGTATCTCGACATTTTCAGTGCTGAAGTTGTCGATCACACGGCGCACAGCCAGCGGCAAAGTGAGCGACAACGCCGCCGTCAGCATCAGCGCCAAAATAGCCGCAACAACGAGTCCACGGTAAGGTGCCATAAATGGCATCAACGCCTTGAGCGCAGCCACGTCCTTCGTACCCGCGCGTTCTTCGCCGTCTTTTACTGTTGTTCGTGCCATGTTTTACGCGCCTTTCAAGTCTAGCGCTTTTTGAAGGGCCAAGGCAGGGCCGTCAAGCATTCAACTGTGGCGATGTAAGATGATTTGGAGCGGGCGGCGGGAATCGAACCCGCGTCATTAGCTTGGAAGGCTAAGGTCTTACCACTACACAACGCCCGCTTCGGTGGCAGCAATATCGGCTGCTTGCGGGAGCGTCAAGCGCCCTCGTCGCCCTCCCATGGTTCAATCAGCTCAGACCCCTCTGAACGGTTGCTATTGATCATGCGGCTGACCCGATGGGTGATGAGCACATCTTCCTCGGCAGGGAGCATCAACCGAGCCGCACCCTTCCCTTCTTCGCCAAGCCATTTGCCCCAATCCTTGCGTTCAAGAATCACTGGCATCCTGTCGTGCACCCGTCCCGTCAGCTCGTTTGACGCGATCGTCACCATCGCGCAGGTTGCGATCGGCCCGTCATCGCTTTCCCACTCTTGCCAGATCCCAGCCAATGCCATTGGATCACTGTCGCGGCGCGCATAGTACCAAGGCAGTTTCATACCGCTCGCCGAAGCCCATTCGTAATATCCACTTGCAGGGATGATACAGCGCCGCGCCCGCGCTGCGCCTTTGAAAGCGGGCTTTTCGGCTAGCGTCTCAGCCCTTGCATTGATCAGCAGAGGCCCCGCATTCGCAGCCTTGTACCACGCTGGAATAAACCCCCAGCGCATGCCAACCAAGGCGCGCCCCTCACCGCTCATGCGCACCACATGCACAGGATCGGTCGGGCAAATATTGTAGTTTGGAACTGCAGGCAAACTGTTGGCGGGCAAAGCCGCAAAGAGCTTTGCCATGGAATCGCTTGGAAGGCTAACTGCAATACGTCCACACATCGATTAAAGGCTAGAGCACTCGTAAGAGAGGTAAAAGCGATGAAACAATTTTGTTGCCTTTGATATACATGTTACATATCAATCTAAAATCAATTGGGAGGTGTAACACTTTATGGAATTCTACGGATACTTCCGCAGTTCGAGTTCTTATCGCTGCCGCATCGCGTTCAACCTGAAAGGCGTTGAACCGCACTTCCGACCTGTGCACCTCAAAAACGGCGCACAGCATGACCCTGCTTTCAAGGCACTTAATCCACAAGGCCTTCTGCCCGCACTCGTGACGGATGAGGGCGATGTTCTGATACAGTCTCTGGCCATTCTCGAATGGCTAGACGAAACGCATCCAAACACGCCGATTCTGTCTAAAAACCCTGTTACACGCGCCAAAGAACGTGGCTTCGCACAAGTCATCGCCTGTGAGGTCCACCCGCTGCAAAACCTAAGGGTGCTCAAATACCTGACAGGTGATCTCGGCCTAGACGAAGCCGCCAAAGACGCGTGGCTCGCACGCTGGCTGCGCGACGGGCTTGAAGCCTGCGAAGGCCTCCTTGCCCAGCGCGACGAGCAGAGCGAATTTTGCTTTGGTGATACACCCGGCCTTGCCGATATCTGCCTCGTGCCACAGGTCTTTTCCGCAGAGCGTTTTGGCATTCCTTATGCCGATCTGCCGCATATTTCCGCCGTATACGCCGCTTGTCAGTCGCTCTCAGCGTTTGACAAAGCAGCGCCAAAGAACCAGCCTGATTTCGAAGCCTGAAGCTCGAATCTCTGGGCCAACCAGACGTGTCAAAAAAGGGAGTAAAAACATGTCACTTATGAAAAACGCACTCAAAGGGTTTGCCGTTGCCGCAGCCCTCGCAGTGACAGGAGCGTCCGCACAGGCGCAAGACGTCACACTGAAGTTCCACCAGTTCCTGCCACAGCAAGCCAACGTGCCAAAGCTGATCATCGACCCTTGGATTCAGCGCGTCGAAGAAGCCTCCGGTGGCAAGATCAAGATTGACCACTTCCCATCCATGCAGCTCGGCGGCAAGCCACCTGAGCTCATCGGTCAGGTGCAGGACGGCGTTGCAGATATCGTCTGGACAGTTCTCGGCTACACACCAGGCCGCTTCCCACAGGCCGAAGTCTTTGAACTTCCCTTCATGATGAACAACGCCGAGGCCACATCACGCGCCTTCTGGCACTTCGCCGAAGCCAATATGTTCGACAAGGACCTCAAGGATTTTAAAATCCTCGCGACATTCGTCCACGGCCCAGGCCTCATCCACTCCAACAAACCCATCACAAGCGTAGCAGACCTCAACGGCGTCAAGCTGCGCGCGCCCACACGCGTCATCAACCAGATGGTCTCGGGCCTCGGCGCAACACCTGTTGGTATGCCGGTGCCTGCTATTCCTGAAGCCCTCTCCAAAGGCGTGATCGACGCGACAGTGATCCCATGGGAAGTCACAGCTGCTTTGAAAGTCCCAGAGCTTGTCGGAAACCACACAGAGTTCGGAACAGAAGCGCTCTACACAACTGCTTTCGTCTTCGCGATGAACAAGCAGAAGTATGAAGGCCTCTCAGACGAGCTCAAAGCCGCGCTCGACAGCCAGTCAGGTGCTGATCTTTCAGCCCTCGCAGGCAAGCTGATGCAAGGCGCTGACGCAGGTGGCCGTGAAGCTGCAGCAGCCAATGGCAACAACATCATCACTCTGACAGACGCGCAAGTCGCAGAGTGGAAAGACGCTTCAAGCGGCGTTGCTACAAGCTGGGTCGAAGACATGAACAGCAAAGGCTTTGATGGCCAAGCTTTGCTTGATCAAGCCAAAGCTCTGATCAAAGAGAACGGCATGTAAGCTTTTATGAGCTGAAACCATAAGCCGCGGCAGCCCAGAGTTGCCGCGGTTTTTTTGTGCCCTCTAAAGTTCACGCAGCCAGAACTGCAATGCCTTTGAGCTTTCTGAATCCTCGCCCAAATCCCGCCAGCGAAACTGCGCAATAACGCCCTCAAGCGGTATATAGCCCCGTCCCCGCCAAAAGGGATCAAGCGGTCGGTAGCCTTTAGGCTCCATGGGATGCTCCCCACGCACGACCGCGCAAAATGCCACTTTCCCAAAACCAAGCTCTCGCGCATGCGCTTCACGCGCTTCAAAAAACGCATGCCCAATCCCTCGCCCGCGAAACTCTGGCAACAGAACAGACTCAGCACAATAGAACACGTCCCCGAGATCAATTTCGCTGTCTGCAAACGCCGCCGCAAAATCATCCGAATGTCCCATGAGTGGCATCCCCGTGGCCGCGCCCACAAGCCTGTCGCCCTCAAATGCACCGACAACAATAGCGCCATCATTGGCCCGATACGGCTCTAAGTAGCGCCGTTCATAGGCAAAGTCGCCGTCATATAAATAAGGAAAGTCGGCAAATACTTTTATGCGCAGCCGCGCCAGATCATCAAGGACTGCGTCCAGCGCACGCCCCGTCAGGGTGCGCAGCTCCATCAGCGGCTCACTTGCGCCACCCAGTCGGCGAGGTTGTAATAGGTCACAACACGGCTGATCTTATCGCCCTCAAGGCTAAAAAAAGACCCCGCAGGCAAACGATAGCTTTGTCCATTGGCTTCGGGCAGACCGCTGTCTGTCGCAAGATAGGTGCCGTTTACAATATACTCCGCTGCAGCCCGTGTACCGCCTTCTGCCGCAAAAATCACCATATCGGTCAGCTCTTCTTGGTAGCAGCGGCTCATATGCGCACAAAACTCACCAAAAGCCGCCTTTCCACGCCGAACTTGGCCTTCGTTGACATGATGCGCCACATCTTCGGCCACACAAGCCAACATGGCCTCGATATCGCCAGCATTAAATGCTGCAAAATAGGCTTCAACAGTTTTGCTCATGTGCCCTCCTGAGGCGCACCCCAATGCGCCGTAATCTGAGCGATAATTTGATCACGCGCCTCGCGATACGCGGCCAGCTTGGCCTCACGTCCTTCGCCCTTGGCAGTCGGGTCCATGATCGGCCAATACTCAAGATCGGTATGAAAGCCTTTGGTCAGGCTCTCGGCCAGATTGCGGCTCGTTGGCGACAACGCCACCACCACATCAAAAGAGCTGAGCACCTCGCCCATCTCTTCCATCTCTTCAAAGCTGCGCGAGCGATGGCGTGAAATTTCCACACCGAGTTCCTCGCAAACAGCCACGCAAAACCCGTCAATCTCCAGATCATTGCGCACGCCTGCAGATTGGACATATGTGCCCGAGCCGTAGAACTTTTTCATCAAGCCTTCCGCCATAGGCGAGCGCACTGCATTATGATCGCAGCAAAACAACACCGATTGCGGAAGCTTATTCCCCAAACCCTAGCCCCCGAAATGTAGAACGCAGACGAGTGTAAAAAGCCGCCGCGCCGTGTCATTATCCACTTCGGCTTTGCCCTCGAGACGTTCCGCCAAGATGCGCGCGCCCTCATTGTGAATGCCGCGCCGCGCCATATCGATCGTTTCGATCTGACTGGGTGGCATCGTCTTTACAGCGTCAAAATAGCTCTCACAAATCTGCCAATAGTCTTTCACAACTTGACGAAACGGCGACAGCGAGAGATGGAACTCCGCCGCCTTATCCTCAGCCTCGGTCAACACATCAAATACAAGCCGCTTGTCACGGATCGAAAGCCCCACATGGTAGGGCCCTTCTGGGACAGCACGCTCGTCGCGCTTGGGCAGCGTGAAGACATTGTCTTCCAGCAAATCATAGATTGCCACCTTCCGCTCCTGCTCGATCTCTGGCGTCGGCGGCGGCAGGTTGCTGTCATCCAGCTCAATATGAGAAATCCGCGACATCATCATGCGCCTTCCACTTCACTTAACGTCCCCACGCGCAGGCTAGCGCGTTTCACCAAATCTAGCGCGCACCCCACCGATTGCAACGACAAGCATGCACCACACCGTGCAAAAAGCTGCCGCAAGACCCTTTTTCTTTCTCTAAATATCCTGGGGAAAGCGCGAGGAGGGCAAAGCCCCCCTCGCCAAGGCGATTTGGCGCAGCCAAAGCGCAACTCAAATTGCCGCGCCTTCAGAGTTCGTTCAAATGATTCAAGCGCGCCCGAACGCTGAGACCGTGCGCTTCAAGGCTTTCAGAAATCGCCAGCGTTTCCGCCGCAGGTCCGATTGCGCGCAAAGCGGCAGGGGTCATTTTCGCAAGCGTTGTACGCTTCACAAAATCCATCACCGACAGGCCAGAAGAGAACCGCGCCGAGCGCGCAGTCGGCAAGACATGGTTCGGCCCGCCCACATAGTCACCAATCGCTTCGGGCGTCCAAGCGCCAAGGAAGATTGCTCCCGCGTGGGTAATCTGTTCACTCAGCCCATCAGGGTCCGCCACACAAAGCTCCAGATGCTCGGGCGCAATACGGTTAGAAAGCACGGCCGCAACGTCAAGGTCAGGCACAAGGATGACCGCGCCGTAATCGCGCCAGCTCTTACCCGCAATTTCGCGCCGCTCGAGCGTGAGCAAATGCCGCTCGATTGCCGCCTCCACAGCTTTCGCCATAGCACGGTCAGTGGTGATAAGGATCGATTGAGCACTCTCGTCGTGCTCGGCCTGTGAGAGCATATCCAGCGCAATCCAGTCAGGGTCGTTGTCCCCGTCGGCAATCACCAAAATCTCGCTTGGTCCCGCGATCATATCGATGCCGACCTTGCCAAAAACCCGCCGCTTGGCCGCCGCGACAAAGGCGTTGCCAGGCCCCGTGATCTTATCAACGGGCGCGATGCTCGTCGTTCCGTACGCCAACGCAGCAACAGCCTGTGCCCCACCGATACGATAAATTTCATCGACGCCCGCGAGCCGTGCCGCAAGCAGAACGAGCGGATTGGCCACTCCGTCAGGTGTGGGAACAGTGATCGCCAGCCGCTCAACCCCCGCCACTTTCGCGGGGATCGCATTCATCAAGACAGACGAGGGGTAAGACGCCAGCCCCCCCGGCACATACAGGCCAGCGGCGCTCACTGGCGTCCAGCGCCAACCCAGTGTTGCACCACTTTCGTCCACCCAGCTCGCATCTTCAGGCATCTGGCGCGCGTGGTAGGCGCGGATGCGCTCGGCAGCAAGCTCCAGTGCCTCTCGCTCATGCTGGGGAACCTCAGCAATCAACGCCTCGATCTCCTCAGGCGCAAAGCGCAGAGTTTCAGGCGTCAGCGTCAGACGATCATAGCGTTCGGTGAGCTCAATAACCGCCGCATCTCCGCGCGCGCGCACATCCGCAATAATCTCGGCAACAGCCGCGTCCACATCAGGGCTGTCCTCACGTTTCGCCCCCAAAAGGGCGGCAAACTGCTCTTCAAAGTCTGGCGTTGTCGCGTCGAGAAACTGTGGCATGGTCGTCCTTTCAAGGCTTGCGCCCGTCTTAGCCCCAGAGACCACCGCCCTCAAGCGCCAGATGTGTCGCAGTCAGCTCTCGTGGCTTGGGGTTTTCTTTGACGGAGCCACGTATGGCCGCGTCACATCCTTGAGTGTGACTTCAAGCGCTTCACAGTCAAGACGGATCGCGCCGTCGCCCGCGAGCGTCAGAACAACCTTGCCTGTAGGGGTCTCGCCCGCCTCCCACTCCATCGTAAGGAGCGACAGAACCGTTTCCTTATCGTCCCGTTCAAGCCCCTGTGTGGCCACACCCAACACAGTGTCAAACGCGAGTAACGCCTGCACCCGCTCAGGAGCGTGGCGGGTTTGAGATTTATCTTCCCAGCGAAAACGATTGATCAAAAGCGCAAAGCGGCGCGCCTTGCGGTCATATTTCATTTCGGTGATCGGAAAGACAGCGTCCTGCACAAGAGCCGATATCACCTTCAGGTCATCCGTATCCATCGCCCCAAGGTTCAGTGGCCGCTCGGCCCCGTCCTCAAAGCTTGCATCCACACTCATGATGCTTTCACCCGTTCGACTTTTGCACCAATGCCCGAAAGCTTGCGCACCACATGCTCATAACCGCGATCGAGGTGATAGACACGGTTCACAACGGTTTCACCCTCCGCCGCCATACCCGCCAAGATCAACGAAACAGACGCGCGCAGATCGGTCGCCATCACTGGCGCCCCCTTGAGACGCTTCACGCCCTTCACAGTCGCCGTGCCGCCGTGCACTTCAATATCTGCCCCCATACGCTCAAGCTCGGGCGCATGCATAAAGCGGTTCTCGAAAATCTTCTCTTCGAGGACAGATGTGCCCTCTGCTGTGCAGAGCAATGCCATCATCTGCGCCTGCAAATCGGTCGGAAAGCCCGGGAAAGGCTCCGTCGTCACATTCACCGCCTTGATCGGCCCCGTCTTGCGCGCCACTTTGAGGCCCGAAGCTGTCTCTTCCACATCAATGCCCGCCTCGTTGAGCTTTGCAACAAAGCTCTCGACAAGGCTCAGCTTGCCGCCAAGACACTCAACTTCACCACCGCAAATCGCAGGGGCAAGCATATAGGTTCCAAGCTCGATCCGGTCGGTCACAACCTGATGGGTCGCCCCACCAAGTCGGTCCACACCCTCAATAGTGATCGTGCTTGTGCCGTCGCCGTCAATCTGCGCACCCATCTTGCGCAAGCAGTCTGCAAGATCGACAATCTCGGGCTCACGCGCGGCGTTGTTGATCACAGTTGTGCCCTTCGCAAGGGTCGCTGCCATCATGATATTCTCAGTCGCCCCGACAGAAGCGAAAGGAAAGTCGATCACCGCGCCTTTGAGCCGCCCGCCGCCTGCCTTGGCGTGCAGATAGCCTTCCCTCAGCTCAATCGTCGCGCCCATTTTCTCCAAACCATCAGTGTGGATGTCCATCGGGCGCGCGCCAATCGCACAACCACCAGGAAGCGAGACCACAGCGTGCCCCTCACGCGCCAGAAGCGGCCCCAGCACAAGATTTGACGCGCGCATTTTGCGCACAATATCATAGTCCGCACGGGTATTGATTTCCCCGTGGCACGACATAGCAATCACTTGGCCATCCGAGAGCGCAGAAATCTCTGCACCAAGGCTTTCCAAAAGCTGTGTCATGGTGCGAATATCAGAGAGACGTGGCGCATTGGTCAGCGTCAGCGGCTCTTCGCTCAAAAGCGTGGCCGGCATCAGGGCAAGACAAGCATTTTTCGCCCCTGCAATCGGGATCTGCCCACTTACGGGGCCGCTGCCTGTTACGATAATCTGATCCATCTGCTCTACCCTTTATCTTTACTCGTCGCACTCTCACCACTTTGTGCGGCGGTGCGTGCCTTAGCCTGCGCCTTACGGCGCGCCATATTGGCCTTTAAAGCCGCTTTCAAGCGGTCTTCACGGGCGGTTTCACCCTTGGCTTTCGGTTTTGTGTTTTTTGGCTCCATAATGGTCTCTTATAGCGCTTGAGCATAAGCGTCCAGATTGGCCTTGCGTGAAAGCTGAATTGGGTCTAATCACCCGCCACATCGTTGCTGCAGTAGCTCAGTGGTAGAGCGCGTCATTGGTAATGACGAGGTCGGGAGTTCAATCCTCCCCTGCAGCACCAGACACTTCCCCTTGTTTATATAGATAATCCTTATTATTATGGATTTAATTTGATCTGCGTCACGACAGGCGTCACGACACTTGTCACGACACATGCCATAAATAAGGCTATCCATGACTGTACCAAAGCAACAAATCCTTGGGTGGGAAGACTACCCTGAACCCAGAGTCGTTACAGTAAGGGGAACGCTCGTTGTTGAAGTGAGCATTCCTAGAGCAATACGATATCTTTTTGGTAACGGGAGTGGCAAAACCAATAATCGACGATTGAGCACAGGCACGACCGATCCAACATTAGCCAGACGCAAAATGTGGCCGCTTGCGCATAAGATTTACAAACAGTTCGACCAAATGCAGGCGGATGCAGCAAACACTCATGATCAGCAAGCCGATAACTTCGCACTGGATACTATTTCAGCCCTTGCTACCTCGTTTAATTATAACCGAGGCGTCCCACCTGAATTGAGCAACAAGACCCCATATGCCGAACTGAAAAGATTAAAGGACACACTGGATAGCTACACGGGCATGATGATCGATCAAGGCCCCTCACCTGAAGAAGCTAGAGCTGCCTTAGCAATAGGAGCACATGCTATCAGAGAGCGTACAGACCCTGCTCAAGCTAAAGCAAAAATGTTAGATACACTCGCTCACAGTGGCCCTTTCACAATGAAACAAAATGCCTTGCTGGCAAAAAATGCCACCTCTGTGGTTCAAACATATTGGCAAGATTTATTAACAACTGCCGCAAGAGAACAAGGCGTCTCTGTACCCACATTCGATGACAATCGAACCACAGATGTAATCGAGCATGAAGGTGCGTATTTACCTGAAGGTGTTATTGAGACACCAACAGTCATCGAACGAAAGCGGCGAGTTAAATCAAATGAAACAATACGTATCTCCGATATTCGTGATGAGTATTTTGCCTTTCTTGAGCAAAAATATGAAAAGGCCAACACACGCAGAAAATGGTCTAGAGCTTTAGACCAATTCTCAGAGTTAATGGGCGATCTAGCTTTAAAAGAAATTAAGCCAGTGATGGCCTATAACTTTGCACAGAAACAATGTGACAAAAACATTAACGTATCAAACGCAAGCATTAAGGATTACCATACAGGTGTATCTCTAATGCTGAAATACTGCGTCCGAAAAGGCTATATAGAGGTCAATACGTTCCAAGGCATTGGGATGAAAGAATACGGCAAACAAGCACAACCTTGGTTACCTTTCACCTTGCAAGACCTGCATAATATTTTTGCTTACGACTGGCCTGAGCAAGAACGCTTACTTCTGGCCATAGTCGCCACCACAGGGATGAGATTAACAGAAGCAGGGATGCTGAGTTGGGAACGCTTTAATGATACCGAGGTAGAGGGTGTTCGTTACTTCTCACTTATTGATACTCAAGACGAGCATGTTGCTATCAAAAATGAAGGTTCAGCCAGACATGTCCCATTGCACCCAGACTTAATTTTACCAGCCAAAGGCAAGGGCCGCTTATTCGATTATACTGTGGATGAGAACGGTCTATGTAGTAGTTCTGCAGGTCACATTATCAACCCGATCTTAGATAAGATCGCTCCACACAAAAGAAAGTCCGCTCACTCGTTCCGACGAACTCTAAAAGTTATGCTTAGGGATGCAGGTGTATCTCGTGAGATAAATAACATCTACACAGGGCATGGTGAAGGAGATGTTGCAGGTAAAAGTTATGGAGGAGCAAGCATTAGAACTCGGTACGAGGCCATCTCCAGCATAAATGTTAACTGGTTGCAGCAGTAGCTTTTGCTTACTGTGCAGCCACCATCACTACATGCAAACCAATTTCATCCCTCACGATCCAGCTTTAGTGTAATCTGAAGGCCCACACGTTAACCACGACAAGAGCCGTGCTGCTCAAGCTCCTGAAACCTTGATGCAATGATCGTTTTGTTTCATCATCTGATTACAATTAAATCAGGGCAATACGTTGGCAACATTCGATCAGTTTATAGCATCCATTCGATTAGAGTTCGGTGAACAGGGTGCAGGCAAACCCTTCGAGGTTTTCTGCAAGTGGTTCTTAGAGAACGACCCTGAGTGGTCCAAGACTGTCGATAAGGTCTGGCTTTGGGATGACTATCCTAACAAGTGGCAACGACAGGATTTAGGGACTGACCTCGTCTTCAGAGACAACGAAGGACTGATTTGGGCTGTCCAAGCCAAATGCTTTGGTGAGCATAGAACAACCACCAAAGGCGACATGAACTCTTTCTTGGCTGATACTGGCCGTAAAGAAGTTGACCGTCGCCTTTGGATGCAAACCACGAACAAGATGGAAGCCAAGGCAGAAAAGACCTTCAAAGGACAAGACAAGCCTGTCACAATCTTCAATCTCAACTCTTTCCGTGACGCCCCTCTTGAGTACCCTGCATCATTTTCCGATCTCTATGAGGCCAAGGTTAAAGCAAAGCCAACACCAGACACCCATCAGATCAAAGCCATTGAGGATGCTGCTGCTGGCTTGAAGACCTCTGATCGTGGTCAGATGATCATGGCCTGTGGCACGGGTAAAACCTTCACCACTCTCTGGATCAAAGAAGCACTGGAAGCACACACAACACTGGTTCTCTTGCCCTCCTTGAGCTTGCTGTCTCAAACCATGCGAGAGTGGGCTTGGGCAGGAAACACAGACTTCGACATCCTCAATGTCTGCTCTGATAAGTCAGTCGGTAAAAAGACAGAGGACATGGACCCTGCTGATGCACCTTTCCCTGTTACGTCAGATGTGGAAGAGATTACTAAGTTCCTGAAACAAAAAAAGCCCAAGGTTGTCTTCTGCACCTACCAGTCCTCAGACCTGATAGCTCAGGCTCAGCTTGATGATGCAGTGCCTACGTTTGACCTAGCCGTAGCTGATGAAGCCCACAGATGCGCAGGTAAGGCTGATGCTGGGTTTGCTACTATCCTTGATGGCACCAAGATCAGGGCGTCTAAACGGCTCTTCACGACAGCGACACCAAGGTACTTTGGTAAGACCATCAAGGATGCGGCTAAGGCTAATGACTTGGCAGTTGTTGGTATGGATGATGAGGCTATCTTTGGCCCAGTCATTCACAAGCTGACATTCGGTCAGGCCATCGAACAGGAACTCCTGACAGATTACCAAGTGGTCATCGTGGGTGTTGATGAACCGATGGTTAGGGAATGGATTGAGAACTACGAGATTGTCTCCACTGATCCAGACAACCAGACAGATGCTAGAACTCTGGCAGCCAAGATTGGTATGTTGAAGGCAGTAAAAGACTACGACCTTAAGCGGGTCATTTCGTTCCATAGTCGTGTTGCTGGAGCCAAGCAGTTCTCAGATGAGTTGGTCGATGTTGCTAACCTGATTGAGCCAGCCAACCGTCCTGAAGGTACTTTCCTGTCTGACTACGTCTCAGGCGCAATGAAGGCTGGAGACCGCAAACAGAAGATCGACAGGCTGAAGGTACTAGAGGGCTACGACAGAGGCATCCTTACCAATGCGAGATGCTTGGCTGAGGGTGTAGATGTTCCATCCCTTGATGGTGTGGCTTTCATTGATCCTCGTGGCAGTCAGGTCGAGATCATTCAGGCTGTTGGTCGTGCCATCAGGAAGGTGCGTGGAGCTAAGGTTCAGAAGAAGGGTACGATTGTTCTACCAGTCTTTATTGAGGATGGGGATGATCACGAGGCATCCATTGAGGCTAGTGACTTCAAGCCTGTGTGGGACGTTTTAAAGGCTCTCAGGGCGCATGACGAGGATATGGCGAGCACCCTAGACCAATACCGCAACAACATGGCTAAGAACACCTCTCAGAGCCGTGAGAGGATCAGTGATAAGATCATCTTTGATCTGCCTGTGTCCGTTGATGTGGAGTTCTCTTCTGCCCTTAGGACTGTGTTAGTCGAGGAAAGTACTGCGTCTTGGGAGTTTTGGTTTGGATTGCTGGAGGAGTTCAAAGAAGCTGAGGGGCATTGCAGAGTGCCCGCCACTTACGAGATAGCAGGATTTAATCTCGGCAACTGGGTAGGAACCCAACGAAGAGCCAAAGACAGTATGTCCCCTGAACGTAAGCAAAGACTAGATGACATAGGCTTCATCTGGGACCCTTTCGCCGAAGCTTGGGAGGAAGGGTTCAACAAGCTGCTTCAGTTCAAGGAACAAGAAGGTCATTGCAAAGTGCCCGTCACTTACGAGATAGCAGGATTTAAGCTTGGGCAGTGGGTAAGAGTTCAAAGAAACGCCAAAGACAGTATGTCCCCTGAACGTAAGCAAAGACTAGATGACATAGGCTTCATCTGGGACCCTTTAGCCGAAGCTTGGGAGGAAGGGTTCAACAAGCTGCTTCAGTTCAGAGAAACTGAACGTCATTGCAATGTGCGTCAGCATTTTAAGTTGGATGGTTTTAGGCTGGGGCAATGGGTAAGTGTTCAAAGAAAAAACCGAGACAGTATGTCCCCTGAACGTAAGCAAAGACTAGATGACATAGGCTTCATCTGGGACCCTTTCGCCGAAGCTTGGGAGGAATGGTTCAACAAGCTGCTTCAGTTCAAGGAACTAGAAGGTCACTGCAAAGTGCCCGACACTTACGAGATAGCAGGATTTAAGCTTGGGCAGTGGGTAAAAGTTCAAAGAAAAGCCAAAGACAGTATGTCCCCTGAACATAAGCAAAGACTAGATGACATAGGCTTCATCTGGGACCCTTTCGCCGAAGCTTGGGAGGAAGGGTTCAACAAGCTGCTTCAGTTCAAGGAACAAGAAGGTCATTGCAAAGTGCCCGTCACTTACGAGATAGCAGGATTTAATCTCGGCAACTGGGTAGGAACCCAACGAAGAGCCAAAGACAGTATGTCCCCTGAACGTAAGCAAAGACTAGATGACATAGGCTTCATCTGGGATGCCTCGAAAGGCAAAACCTAATGGCAATCCAGACCCTCTCGTTCATCTCACTCATCCTGCGCCCTTACGTGCAGCAGCCCATCAGTACAGACGGCTGGAAGACCCTCTTTGCTCAGGTTGATCCTTACCGTAACTTTGATGGAGAACTCATGGCTTTCGGTGCGATGTCAGGCCAAGACATGATGGTTGGATGGTTATTGCGGTGGTAGCTGCTTTGTTTAATCCATTTTTGCCAGTTTATCTAAACAAGCCAATATGGGTTTTCATTGATCTTGCCTTAGCTGGATTGTTTTACTGGCGTTATCGTAAAACAAACTAATTTGAAAAGACTTCCGAATCTCAGATCAAAGGAACCCTAAAATGTTTGGACTTTTTTCGAGTAAAAATGACGATACAAAGGTAGCCCATCTAGCTGATGAAATAGAAGGGATTGTCTCTACTCTTTTTGTTGATCAGGAAGTTCCCAGCACCTTTGTTCTTGAGCCGTATGTTCAAGGTTATATCATAGGATACTCTACTGCAGTTATGGATCTACGATTTGATGCACTCAACTGGTCAAAGGAACGAAAAGGTAAGTTCCAATTAGATTTGTATCAGAAAATATATTTTACTAAAGCGTGTGGGTTCGACCGGTTTTTGCGGGATTTGGAATTTGCTAGGGAACTCTCACTTAACTCTGAGTTCTGTAAGGGTAGAGATCAGGCAGGTATTTGTGCAGTTGTTATGCATGATAAATTAAAATCAGGCATATCTGACCCATTAATCGACAGTGCGCAGAAAGAAGCTGACAAACATCATTTGGATCTAAAAACGGCCATGCTTCTCAGGACTATCTTCGCATTTAAATTAAGGTGGAGTGAATGACTCCAGATAAATTAAATTGGGTTCAAAAACACTAACCGAATGGAGTGACTAGCTGTCATTAGCTTTGCCAACCTTTACTAAGTGGCATCTTGCACTAAGTGTTGCTCAGAGGATACCTGTGACACCGACCACAACTTGAGTGTAGGGTATAAGAGAGAATGAATATGCGGTGGCTAGTATCAATCTTTATGATGGTTCTCCCTGTGCTGGCTCAGGCCCAGACTATCACTCTGTCTGTACCTTCAGCAGTCGCTGCCCAAATAGACGTCTATCGTGCACAGTGTGCTGATGATGGTGGCGAACTAGAGTTAGACGGTGATGAGGTCTTCAAGGTATGGACTGACGAGGGAGAGGAAGCCTACGTCATTTACGCAGCCTTCACCTGTGGCAGTCTTGGCCACCTCTGGTGTGGAGCAAAGGGTCATTGCAGTACGCAGTTGGTAATCGGCAACAGATTATATGAAACCAACAGAATCCTCTCCGTTGCACCTAACCGCATATCCAAAGCAAAGGATGGCACTGTAACATATTGGCTCCCCGACGGCTTTAAACTTACGATAGGCGATTAAGCCGAACACAAATTAATCAGCACCTTCGATAATCATCAGGTCTGTGTCTGAACATGTTTCACGCACAGCTTTTGCAGCTTGATATTCGTCACTGAAGTAGAAAGTTTCAGCAGCTTTCTTACTCTCAAACTCAATCATCATAACCGTACCGCTGAGTTCACCTTCGTGCCTATCAGCCAAAGGGCCTCTAGCTAAAACTGTTCCACCATATTTCTTTATCGCTGGAGCAGCCATTCCAGCAAATGCTTGGAACTTTTCAGCGTCTGTGACCCTTATATTCGCTACTAAATATCCCTTTTTCATTTACCTAGCCTCCATAGTTGCCGTTAGAGAATAGCATAAACGTGTTAATTTTGGCATCTTATTGTCTGATCTCTGATAGTGTCCATAATCAGGTTAACAAACTGATGCAGAGTGTTGGACAGTACGGACAAGCAAGCCCAAATATCCCACGAGTGATATGATTGAGCGAATTAACACAAAGAGGACTTTAGATGTTTAGATTTATGCGTAGAGCATCTCCAGAAATGCAGTTGATTTACACAATACTGCTCAGTCTCTTTGCGGTGATCTTCATCGTTATCACTATATTTACATGGATGGTTCTAACTGATCCATACTTCGGAGCCGTTGGTAGTTGCCCAAACTACCCTTCTTGTAACGATCAGTGAGCATTAGGATAATCAATTACTAACCGGGTATTTTAACCAAGCACAAGACTTAATACCCACCAGTTCTTATAGTTGCTGCAACGAACATAATACTTCACCATCCAGACAATAGCATCATGGCATAGTGGGCCATGGAAGAACGAGGAGCTATTCTGAGATGAAACGAACCCTTACAGCACTGACCGTAGTGACATCACTTATAGCTAGTGGGGTATCCGCATATGATTCCAAAACACTCGAAGTCTTGTGGAATCTAAGCAAAGTAAAGACAGAAGAACTTGCACGCCTACTTTCGGGTGCAGCCGAAGGGACTCTCAAAGAGCAAAATGAAAGGCGGGAGCGACTTCGGTCAGCACTAGAAGAGTGGGAAAGCCAATCTCAGGCTGGAGTTGATCTAAGTTCTGCCAACCTAAGCGGGTTTATCCTCAGGGATGTTGCCCTCAAAGGGGCTGACCTGAGTGGGGCTAACCTCGCTGGTGCTTCCCTAGATGGGTCTAACCTCACTGGTGCTTTCCTACGTGGTAGCAACCTTAGGGGCACTGACCTACGTAAAGCTAACCTATTTCGTGCTGACCTAACCGATGCTGATCTCAGTGGCGCTATTCTAAAAGAGGCTGACCTAACAAAGGCAAAAATGAACGGTGCAATCCTCTGTAATACAATCATGCCAGACGGTTCAGTGATCTACAGTGGGTGCTGACATCATACACTACAGGTGACGTTCACAGTTAACTGGGTTAACGTCAGCAGGTAACAGCAGGTGAACGGAGGGGTTTATGCCATTCTCGCTATCAAAAGCGGCTAAGGTTGCGGGTGTATCTAAGACCACCATGCACAAGTGGGTGAAGACAGGAAAGGTATCTGCCACCAAAGGTACTGACGGAACTTACAGCATAGAACGCAGTGAGCTTGAGAGGGTTACCTCTGCCCGTAAGCAGGTTACATCAACTCCTGTTATCCCTGACGTAACCCCAGATAACACAAGCACATCCAACCAGCCGCTTGATCTTAGCATTTACAGAGCAAATACCATAAATGAGGTGAAATATGCAGCTGCGTTAGAAGCCGTTACCCATGAACGTGAACTGTTACGTAAGCAGGTGAACGAATTACGGCAAAGGGCAGAAGCGGCGGAAGAACGATCTGAGGCTGCGGCTGAAAGATACCATGACAGCATCAAGACGATGACACGTCTCCTTGAGGACAAGCGTGAGACTCAGAAGCGTAAGAAGTTCCTAGGTATCTTCTGAGCCTCTCTCCCATTACTAGAACATTTAGAAGAGCGGGGTGAACATACAGGTTTACGTCAGCGGGTAACCCCCCAATATGAACGAGGCAAAAGAAGGAGAAGGGTATGTGGGTAATTGCAGTCGTCACTATCGTGGGTGCTGCGTCGGCTAATCCTTCGCCACAGTTTGGGGTTGGTGGTTGGGGTCATACTTCGCTTGAGGAGTGCGAAGGCGCACTACTGCAACGTCAGACTGACAGTGTCACGCTTACCAGAAACCAAGAGGGAAGATTTGTTCTTTATGGACAGGAAAGAGGCTACGTTTGGTCGGAAGGCTGCGTCTGGATACCGAACTAAATCTTTATCTTGGATTCTGAGGCGGAAACCAAGCAAGACGGATTCACCTGCGTATTTTCTGGAGGGGCCCCACGCCCTCTAACGCACCATACAGGCTCAAGTCAGACCCAAACGAACCTAGGTGACCTAGAAGTTCATGGCTCTCAGTGAGGCTTGTGTTGCCTCTACCAACGAGCCTTCATTCTCTGCACTGTAGTGGCTTGCCATGTGGTTGAACGTCCTGATGGTGTCTGCACCCCACGCTCAGTCAGGAACCTTGCGAGAGCCTTTGCTGAGGCGTCTGGTGACATCCCAAAATCTTCGATGAACTGCTTCATCTTCTGCGCTGTCTCCGTTGCTTTGACCTTCTTACCCTCAGCAGCCTTCAAGCAATCCTCACGTGTGCCTGTACGCCCAACGAACTTCGTCTTGTCGTCCTTGCTATATGCCCCAAGCACCTGACCACGAGCCTTTGCAGCTTCCAATGCAACCTTGGTGCGGTGACTGATGGCACGGGCTTCATTCTCAGCAACGATTGCGAGGATACCAACGGTAAGTTCATTGGCGTCAGGGTTATCAGCAGCCACGAAACGTACACCTGACTTCTTCAAGCCCAAGAGAAAGTGAGCATCACGAGACAGGCGGTCAAACTTAGCCACCACCAATGTTGCACCAATAGCATTGCAGAGACGAATAGCCTTCTCAAGGGCAGGACGTTGGTTCTTGCGTCCGCTCTCAACCTCAACAACCTCTTCAACCAAATCCCACTCACCACCGTTGAGGTACTGAGCAACGGCTTCACGTTGAGCCTCAAGCCCAAGACCTGATTTACCTTGGGTTGCCGTGGAGACTCTCAAGTACGAGATGAACTTACCCTGTGCCATGCTGTATTCCTCTTGGGTTACATATCTTGAATCGTTCATATCATGATTCGTAACCATCACCAATCACTATTCACCATGGGGTTAGTGGGTGACGTAAACTAGTGGGTAACTGCTTAAGGAAACCATAGCCTTATGTCGCCCAATGTGGTAAGATTATCCAATGTAATCATATACTTTACCACCTCTCTAAAGGGGGTTACCTGCTTACGTTCACCTCATCAGGTGTTAACACATAGTAACACAATCGTTCAGGTTGCTTACCTCCCCTCACAACACCCCTACGAGGGAATATGAGAGCACCCCCAGCAGTGGAAAATGACCCTTCCGTGGGAATACGAAAGGTGGGCTAGTCGCCCACAAGATTGCTGCGCTACGCTTGCGATGTGGAATGGCTTCGCCATGCAGAACTCCTCGGCCCTCCTGATACAGGCTGCATTATTATGCACCCCCCTCAGGCTATCAGTGCTTTACGATGCCAAACCTCATCACGTGGCCGTGAAGATGAGGTTCTGCCTTCGCAGCAAAGATAAGCCCTTCGGGAGCTACAAATAACTTCGCTGTACAGAAGACCCTCGTGCAGATTCGGGCAGGGGAGAAATGCACAAGAAAAAGCACCAAGTCGTAAAATAAATGTTGCCAGAGGCGAAGAATTTTGCGGCGCAAACCCCCTATTTTGTTTCGTGTGCGGATACGCAAAGCATCCCCATTAAGCACCAGATGTTGTTGCAGAATCCCGCAAAGATACCACCAGTAGATCAGCCCGAAACACCAACATCAAATGGCATACCTCAAGCTCTAACGTCCGTTCCCTCTCGGATGGCTTGAGGCAACTAGGACGGGGTCTTGATGGCCTTGGCGATTGGCAAGTGACCCTTGGTCTCCCTCGTCCGTTTTTCTTTCTCGCAAGCCGTCAGGCTGAGGACATCAGTCAAGGTGTGACCTCAGAGAACAACCCTCACTACGAAGCTAACGCCTCAGTCTTTATCGACTGGGGTGCTTCTTTCGTCACTTCAACCACCAGCAAAGGAACCCCCAATGTGATCAAGAAGAACTCTGGCATCAAAGCCGCAATCCAAAACAGCCCACGACACCGAGAAGCACCTCACCCTTGGGACAAGCCTTACAACAGTAGATGCCTCATCTCAGGGTGTAACACCCCAGTCTATTACGATGGGGCAACGTACTTCTCACTGTGCCTCCTCCACCTCCAAGAACTGGAGCTAGGCCCATACTTCAAACACCACACCGATAGGACAGACGACTATGACAGCAACCCCTTTTGAGATGAAGTGGGACACCCACGGACACGAAGCTGAACAGCTTGTCACTGAGGTTATTCAACACCTTGATGGACGTAAAAAACACCTAAAGGACACAGCTAAGAACAGAGAGGTTATCACCTCAATACTGGCCCATAAGATGGGTGACTTTCAGGTCAAACTGACAGACACACCAAGCACACATAAAGAGACCCTCAGAGAGACCCTAGAGTGCCTAACAGGGCCTGTGCTTACCCAGAGCAGGGGGAAGGGTAAATACGCACTGAGAGAGGCTTATGCAGCCCCTACGGCGCAGTTCATCACCAAGCCGTTAGAAGTATCAGGAAGGCCCGCACCCCCAATCACCACAAGGTTCGGAACCATCTATCGGGATGGTAGCCACAGCGAAGTTCCCTTTGAGGATATACGACTGTTTGGTTACTCAAAGCCAAGCCTTGTTCAGATCGTAGCACCCCATCGGCATTGGTATATGTTCGTGGGAAACGAGCCTACACCATCAGCGAACTGGCAGCATATGGCTGAGGCTACACATCCGCATGAGTGTCATCACGAACTGATGGATTTGATTGCCGATCAAGGCAACATGAGAGGCATCGCCACCACAAGATACGGAGAGGATGGGTTCTTAGCCATCAATCCTGACAGTGTCCTCTTCACCATCGACACCACTCTCATCAGGTTCACTGGCAAGTCAGGCCAAAGACCCCTTCTCAACATCACAGACATTTATCAGCGCCAGCACATCCGTTGGGGCAGCAAAGCAAAAGCATAAGGAATAAGACAGATGAAATTAGCAAAAGACATAGGCGACAACGGTGATCAACTCTCAAGGAAGACCATCTACATCTACCACATCCCAGACGTAAAAGTTGGCTCAACCTACAACGTGCAACGACGAGTGATGGAACAGGGATACGACTTGGAGGACGTAGAAATTCTCTACCGAATTCTGCCAAACTGTATGTCGTTTAACGCCATCTGGCGCACAGAACAGCTTGAAGCCCGTCTACGGGGTTACCCCGATGAACACGATGGGAACCGTATAGCCGTCAACAGGGTCAGAGCTACGGGCGGCATCAACAAACGACGAAGCTACGTCCTTACGAATATGGAGACAGGCGAGGAAATCTTGGTGCAGGATGCTTCTGACTTTGAAGCTAAAGCTGGGATCACCCCCGCTGTAATCAGTCGTACAGCCAACCCAAAGCAGGTCAGGCAAAAGTTCGTTACGATAGATGGCGTCAGGTACACGGCTGATTACGTTGAATGACGACAACTTTCTTTCGTTCTTTTACAAGAACTTGTAAAATAGTTGGGGTTCAACATGTCTAAGAACTCGAAAAATATTCCTATATCATTCTGAGGGCGGTGGTTCCTCAGCCCTCATGGCTGCTACTTCCTCCCACGCTTCTGGACGAAGAGAGTTCTCTCCCAACCTGAGACGGACATTATCTTTCTCTAGATTACAAACACCTACAAAATACTTTGCTACAAACGCTGAAAAATTTTCTTATAACATTGTTAGGAAGGTGATTATCTTTTACGAGATTTCAATCGCTTATGAGAAAGTTGGCTTTAGGGGCGTCTAAGATCGTCAAAAATGTTCCTATAGTATTATGCGAAGTAGTGGTCATTCGTGATGAGATGACCGCCTGGAAAGAAGGGACCAACTGAAGCTTAGGTGCGGCGTAACCAGCGCACCAATTATGCCTCTGAGGTTTTAACAATCAACTGTGGAACGGTGAAATACGTCCACCATAGGTGGCCTTCGGGTCATCGGCGGCCTGATTAGCACATCATCTTCAACCTGAACTGGCCTGACCGAAGGCTGAGTTGTGTCATGCAGCCCAACCCTTTGTCGTGCCTTCTATCAATGTCCTTTCGCACCATGTGCAAGGCAATCAGAAAGATGTGCTGAAATGAAGAAGAACCAATCTTATGACCCTAGCCCCATAAACCAACCCAAGCGTAAGCGGGCGACCCCAGAAGAAATGCAAGAACGTCGGGATTTCGTCGTAGAGTTTTGCCGTGAGTTTTCGCCTGTGTCTGTGCGAGGCGTATACTATCAAGCGACCGTCAGAAACTTGGTCGAAAAGACCGAAAAGGGGTATAAGAAAATCCAACGTGAAGTACTTCAAGCTCGTCGTGAAAAACAAATCCCATATTGGCAAGTAACCGACAACAGTCGTTCGTTTTATCAGGTGAAATCACATGACAGCCTGTCAAATGCAGCAGAGAGTTTCGCATACACTTACAAGCGAGACTTCTGGGCGCAGAGTGACACTGCGGTCGAGGTATGGCTTGAAAAGGAGGCACTCAGTGGTGTTATCCGTCCTGTCACAAATGAATATCGTATTCGTATGGTTCCAACACGAGGCTTTTCTTCGGAAACCATTGTACACAACGCCGTTCAAGATGCCGCAGAGGGGGGTAAAGACCGTCTTCTTGTCGTCACCCTATACGACTTTGACCGTTCAGGACAGGATGCAGAGGCTGCCTTGGTTGGGCGGATGCAAGAGTTTGCTGAGGAGTTTGGTATTGCCATCGAGCATGTGAAGTTGGGGCTATCCCATCAGCAGGTAATTGACATGGGTTTGCCTACACGACCTGCCAAGAGAGAGTCAGGCGCTGATAAGAAGTGGCCCTACGATTTTGCATGTGAGTTGGACGCTATCTCACCGAATGTTTTGCGACGAATGGTGGCTGAGGCCATTGACCCCTACATGCCGCAGCATCAGCGCCAGCTTATTGAAGCGGAGGAGGAACATGAACGTGTCAAAATCCGTATGATGTTGTCGGATGCTGCATGATGGAGGAACCTTATGACCCTAGCCACATAAAGCCGTATGACCCTAGCGCCATAAAGGCGAAAGGTGCTTGATAACACGACTGGAGGTGGGCTTGCGACCTGCCTCCATTGCCACTCTGAGATGATCTCCAGAAGCAACAAGAAGTACTGTAGCGACCAGTGTCGTCAGTATGCCAATCGCAACAAACAGAACTCGCAGAGCAGCAGAGGAAAGGCTCGTGAGAATTACGAACTATTCGATACAGCAAGGTTAATGGCTGATCGGTTGTACGATTTAGAACCCTTTGAACGACTGGGTCATATGAAAGAACTGATTGATGAAGCTAGGGGAGGAAATTCCAAACTGCGTAACCTTCTCAGCAACTACTACATCAGACATCCAAACAAGGTTGATGAATGGTTGCACGCAAGAGGCAATAGGCAGTACTGCACCATAGCACAGGCAGCTAATGCGTATTGTTGGAGGTTCTGGGGAACTCACGTCACTGATGTTGTCTACAATAGATGTGACGAACCTGAGACTGGGGAAGTGACTTAGTCTGCCGCTGGCGGCACACTTCAAATGTACCGACGTTGGGAAGTTTCAAATGTTCCGACGTCGGAACTTTTCGCAAGTATCCGTCGACGGATAGTCCCGATGTCGGGACAAGTTGATAACAAGGAAAACCGTGACACTACATTAATATAGGAGGAACTTTCGTTTTACTCCTTCTGAGTAAGCTACAAGAATTGATTACATTATGTGAATACTAGCAGGTGCAGTAACTTAAGTTATCATCTATCAGTGAGTAGTCTTAGCACCCATTATCTAAACTCATTTGGTAGCTGATTGTCATATATCCATAAGATGTCCTACCCACTTAATGATAAAAAAATAATGTACACATTCTCTAGAAAAGACTCTTATGGGAAAATGTACATTTTAGCTTTCGTCAAGTCATAGTGATTGAATTGTTGTGTAGTTGAAGAAGCATGAAATGAAAATTCCAATAATATGGCCGCTTACTGATTTCGTCATATTGATGCGGAAGGCTCCGATATTGGTAGACGGAACTAATGCGGGTCAGACAGTGCTCCATGTTCACGTACACTTGATCCCCAGACGTGATGGTGATGCCGCTGACCCTAGAGGCGGGGTGCGTGGGGTTATCCCAAGTAAGCAGAGGTATTGAGATGTTTGTTGTTGGCGAGAAGTACGTTTGGATAAGGGGAATTCAAAACTGTTATAACGCTCTTAAAGCTATCGCTCATTTTTTAAAATGACTGTTTCCTCCGAAAATAGCTCGGAAGTGTCTTTTTTAACGATATAACCGCAATTGACTAGCTGAAAGAAGGTTACAACAATTCACCAAGGTCTTTACACAAAAGAAGATCATCACGATTCACATACCTTGGACCTTGAAGAGACCCTCCTTTAGCGCTGCCGAAAGGTATGGGGCTGATCTCTTGTGCTGGTCCCTTAAATACTGCCTTAAGTCTAGGCTGGCCTTTTTCATTTTGGATTTCCGTGAAGGTTTCGATCTCTGCTATGTGTGTGACAGCTGAAACTGGCGCCGGTTGATAAGCAGCAATATACTTAAAACGGTCTAGTTTTCCTGATGAAATGCGAAGATAGTACCAAGAATGCTCATTTAGAAATACTTGTTCGAAACCGTCATCAAATTTCCCAGTGGGAACAAGGATTGTGTTAGCTTCATTGTGCGGATTGGGTGTCGATACCGATTGATCAGGTGTAATCGCATCATCATTTGGATCGAAGAGAGGCAAGCCCATTATGGGTAACATCTCCTCCAAGCGTGAAAGAAACGTAGCCGCAAGTACTTTGTCTTGTAGGTTCAGCTTTGGGTCAGATGGTTGATTTCCGTTGACAACTTTATGACGTGAAACTTCTTTTACTTTTTGGACTAGGTTAGACTCTATCCATCCCACATGGGCAGAGTTTAAAATATTATTTGAGCTAATCAATACTACTGCATTCGTCCAAAAATTCTTGCCATCAACGTGTTGCTGTATGCGGGAAATAATATTGTCGCTCTTACCTACATATACAGAGTACTCATTGCCTTCTTTACTCCACAGGATGTAAACTCCGTTAGTGCTTTCAGGAATATGTTCCTTTACGTCTTTAGCAAGAGAGCGGGGAAAGGTGATGATCTCACCAGACCAGTCGACGGGGCGGTTAAATATTTTGATACCATCCTGCCTACCATTTAAAACAAGAATTTGTATAGAATACGTAGACATTGTTATACCCTAAATGATTTAAGTCGAAACATCGATCACAACAGCAGTACCACTCGCCACGAGCATTACCATAGACCCTGTTGACGACAACTCCACGTAATCTAAGTCCACACCGACGACAGCGTTAGCGCCTACCTCATACGCCTCTCTCTTAAGCTCATAGAGTGCAGTCCTGCGGCTATCACGCATGGTCTTCTGTACAGCCTCCGAGCGCCCCCCAACGATGTCCCTCACGCCAGCAAACAAGTCTTTGAAGATGTTCATGCCAAAGGCACATTCAGCAGTAACGATCTCAATGCGTTTGGTGATGTTCAAGTTGGGTGCTGTTTCGGTAGTAAGAAGAATTGCTTCTATAGCTTTTGTTTGCTCAGTATTTATTTTGTGTTTGCTCTCAAAAGGGATGCCCGATTGGCTATGTGACAGGCGCATTCCGCAATCTTCGCACATTCCGCCCATGGAGCCGCTAAACATACTAATTTTCTTACCACAACTCGAACAATTAGCCATCGAAGAACTCCCACAACATTTGACGTCAGCCTAACACCCCATGACACGATGCCAAGTTAAACCTAATCTGGCCTACACCCTCTTTGAGAAAGCTAACGTGACACAATACTGGGCCGAGATTCAGAGAAGCTTGATAAAAGCAATACTGAGCTACGCCATGCGATATTGCAATAGTTGGGGCTGTTAAACGTCACTACAAACGTCACGACATATGTCACGACACCTTAAGGCCCTTGGACCTACCCCAACCTACATAAATTCACATTATATTATTGTAAATAAACAAAAAATATTAAATTCTGAGCTCATTGGTAATGACGAGGTCGGGAGTTCAATCCTCCCCTGCAGCACCAGATTTTCCCCTCAAAGCTTCGCACAAAGCCGAAAGGCTTTGTTTCGCCCTAAAATACCCGCATTTTTCGGCTAAAACCTCCTCGCATCACAACGGGCGGGCATAGCATGAGCCTTCTAAGATACAGCTTCATACTGGCAATCCGTGCCACACCACACCTTATCGTGTCGAAATTCTTTTTCGAGTTTCGCCTCGGCTTTTATGGTGTTTTGGCGACGTTTCTCGCCGTTCTCGCCGCATTTACGGCGCCTGTAATGATCATCTTTGTACCGCTCACGATTGCCTTCACCAATACAGCCAACACGCTTACAAACTTGCACTCCTTGCTTGGGTTCATCGGCGTGGCGCGCCGCCAGAGGCTGGAGTATCTGATCAGTGAGGTGATCAAAATAAGTGTGATGCGTGGCTTGTCGTCTCTGCTCGCCAGCGCGCTTGTCGTATTCATGCTGGTCGGCCTATATGGCCCTGCACACCTCGCAGACCTTTTTGCTGCGCCGCTTGAGGCCCTCGCACGCGATATGGCCCTCTTCAACGAAGGGCGCATTCCCGCCGTCCTCGCGGCCAGCCTACTCTACACACCTTTTTCTCTAGTGCTTGGCGCACTTTTTGCCGTGCCAACAGCCGCCGCCGCCTATGCCATTGGCCACTCTGATCGGGTCTTCAATGGCTTATGGGGGATCGGGTTCAACTTCTGGTCAATCCTGACAAGTCGCCTTTCCTATGTTGGTGTACTCGGCGGCTTTGCCCTATTTACCGTGATCTTTTTCATCCCAGAGGTCAGTCTTCGCTCACTGATCCATCTGGCCCAAAGCGCCTTCACAGGCCAAACGCCTGATCTGATCAACTATCCTATTTCAGAACCAAAGTTTGAGACGCCCGGCGCCCAAATCGCGCTTATGCTCTGGATTGTTTTTAACGGCTATCTCCTCCAGCCTTTCTGGCTGGCCACAGCCGCTCTGTCCTTCCGCCTTGCCTTGGAGCAAGAGGAGGCTCGGGATGCCGCCGACACCCCCTGCCCTGACACCCAACGCGCCCAAGAAGATGCCGAGCGCGTCAAGACAGTTGATCTGCGAAAAGCCCGTATGCCTGCCCGCTGGCAGACCTAAATCAAAGCGCCCGTGCCTATCTCTGGAACATATCGCCCAGCGACGAAAGATCGCTGCCGATCCCCTGAAAGACCTGCCCAGCTCCATGGCCCAAGCCACTCAGAGTGCCACAGCCTGAAACTGCTAAAAATAGCGCCAATGCCAAATAACGGCTCATGTTCAATCCTCAAATATTATTTTTTTATGCAGAGATAATATGACTTGGAGAACGAAAAGAGAAGCCACATTGGCGTCTTACAAGCATTGTCCAAACACTTTTGCAAAAGACTCAAAAAACCACACATCTCGTGACACCCCAGCAAGCTTAGCCATCGGCCGCCCACCAGCGCTCGATATCGTCAGCACTGAGCGCCGCCTTGGGGCCTATAGCAACGATCTGGCCAGCTTTAGGCTGTGCGCAGTCACGCACGCTCACCTGCCCACCAACCACATGAAGCTCAAGCCCGCCGCTCTCGCCCCTGAGCCGCCCTTTGATGCGATATACCCCCGCAGGCCGCGCCGCGAGTTTATTCAAGAGATGCGCGCGCTCAAAAACACGCGCTTCCTCACAGGACCAGCTCTGATAGGCTGGATGTGCCGAACCGCCCGCCACAGGCCCCGCGTGTTCGCTGCGCTCCAAGAGCAGCTCTGCAAGCGACAAATCCTCCTCAAGGGCCATCACGGGCGCACCTGAAAGCACCGTAAGCTCAAGCTTCAACCCCGCGCTTTCGCCCTTGGCCAGCAAGACCAAGTCCGCCTCGCGCACCTGAGTCTTAACCTGCTCTCCAACAAGGCTGTCTCTCGCCAAAGCAGGATAATTTAGCGCATCAACAACGGTGACAATTCCTGAATACAAAAGCTCGCGCTCGGCAAGAGCCGCATTGGCTATCTTTGCAGGTTGCGCCACTCCACTGGCCTCGATGACAAGATGATCTGGCCTTGGCACACGGTCAAGCGCATCCCCAATCGCCATGAACAGATCGCCGCCAATCGTGCAGCAGACACAGCCGTTTGACAGCGTCAACGTGTCCTCATCAGCGCTCTCCAAAAGCTCAGCATCAATATTGATAGCTCCAAAATCATTGACCAGAACCATCAGGCGCGCCCCGTGTGGCTCAGCCAGCAAACGGTTGATCAACGTAGTCTTGCCCGCGCCCAAATAGCCGGCAATCACCGTGAGTGGCAGGCGTTTCATAGCAGATGCAGCGCCCCACTCAGCACCGTGCCGAGCACCTCAACATCCTTAAGCGCTGCGGCTTTTGTTGGATCTTCGCCCAAGATGGCAAAATCTGCGCGCTTACCAGCCTCGATAGAGCCAATCTCGTGATCAAGCTTGAGGGTATACGCCGCTCCCAGCGTAATCGCATAGAGTGCCTCTTCGGTGGTGATCCGCTGCGCCTCGCCCAGAACGCGCCCGCTCATCGTCTCACGCGCCACAGCGCACCAAGCTGTAAACAAGGGGCCCATAGGCGTCACTGGCGCATCGGAATGAAGTGCAACGCGCACGCCTTCATCAAGTGCAGAGCGTGCCGCATCCATGCGCATGGCGCGTTCCTCGCCAATGGTCAGCTCAGCGTGCTGGTCGCCAAAATACCAGATATGATTGCTGAAGATATTGGTGCAAATTCCCATATCCGCGCATTTGCGGAACTGATCACGCCCCATCATCTGACAGTGCTGCAAAACATGCCGTGCGCTCGGCCACGGGTGCTTGCGTCCTGCCGCCTCAATTGCTGCAATAGAGACTTCGGATGCCTCGTCTCCATTTGTGTGAATATGCATCTGAATGCCCTGCTTCTGCATTTCCTCACAGAGCGCAAAGATAGTTTCAGGCGGCGTGTTCCAGATTCCGTTTGGCTGCCCGCCCACATATCCGGGCCACTTCACGCGTGCAGTCCAGCCCTGAATGGAGCCGTCCGTCATGAGCTTTACAGCACCAAGGCGGAGCTTCTCATGGCTGTGTGTCTTAAGCTTCAGCGCTTTCTGCGCAATCTCTTCAGGGCTGCCACCGATCGCCCCAAGCGTTGGCACAAGCCGGATCGGGAAGCTGGCTTCGCCCGTAACACTCACAAGTGTCCCCAAATCATCCGCCTCGATGGTGGCGAATAGATCTGTCGCGGTGGTGACGCCCGCACGCGTACAAACCTGCCCATAAGAACGGATCGCATCCTCGGTTTGGCTCAGCCCACGAAAGTCGATGCCGAGACGACGCATAACAGGAAACATCGCCGCCATCTCTTGAAGCTCACCACTCAAACTACCGTCTGAACCGCGTAGAACACCCTCGACATTGGTCTGCGCATCGTACCCCGCCATTTCCAACGCAACGCTGTTCACGCACATCAAATGGAAGTTGGAAAACATGATCGCAATCGGCCGCGTTGCGCTGATTTGGTCAAGATGCTTTCGGCTCAGCCGCTCGGAGCGAAGGAAGATCGGATCAAACCCCCAGCCGACAAGCGCCCTGCCCTCAGGCAAGGTCGCTTCCGCTGTGCTCAGGCTCTCCACCACGGCGTCAATCGTCTGCATCCCAGGCCAGAGCTTACCATCAGGATCGATACGGTCGTGATAGCCAGCATAGGCATACTGCCACATCGCGCCCGCCATCATATGCGCGTGACCCTCCACAAAGCCGGGCATGAGAACCGAGTCCTTGAAGCTATCGTCATAGACAACATCGCCCCATTGAGCCGCGCAGTCCTGACCGCCCACCGCGAGAATATGTCCGTCTTGCACGGCAACATGGCTGGCACGCGGGCGGTTTGGATCCATTGTAATGATCTCGCGCGCCGCAAAAACAGTAATCTGGCTCATGACTCTCTCCCTCTTTGAACAAAGAAGTAACGCAGGCTTGTTAATCGGAAAAATAGATTTAACATCGCCCTTACACCGTTTTTTCCGAGGATATCTGTCGTGCACTTTACCCTCAAACAATTGCGATATGTCGATGCCGCTCTGCGCACAGGCTCAATCGTGCAGGCCGCCAGAGAAATGAACATCTCCCAATCTTCGATTGCTGCGGCGATTGACGCCAGCGAAGCTCTCATGGGGGTACCGCTCTTTCACAGGATGCCCGCCAAAGGCATCGTCCCTACCGATGAGGGGCTGCTTGCCGCCAGCAAAATTGCAGCCTTCCTTGCCGATGCTCGCATATTAGAATCCGACCTGCTCTCAAGCCGAGGCGCAACAGTGGGTAGCCTGCGCATGGGCTGCTACGCTCCAACAGCCCCCTATATGCTGCCGCGCATCCTCAACCGCCTCACCGCCCAGCACCCTGAAATCCGTATTGAACTGCGCGAAGGCGATATGGAAAGCCTTGTCGGCTTTCTCAACACCGGTGTCATAGACGCCGCCCTAACCTATCGCCGCACAATTCCCGATACGATGTTCTTCCAGCCGATGTTTCGCGCGCGCCCCTATGTTCTCCTGCCCGAAGTCTCGCCGCTGGCAGCCAAATCCGAGCTTTCGCTCACCGATATCGCAGATCTCCCCATGATCATGCTCGATCTCGCCGCAACGAAGCCCTACTTCACATCGATCTTCAAACAAGCTGGCCTCGCCCCCCGCATTGTACACACGACTCAAAGTTCCTCAGTCCTGCGCGGCCTCGTCGCTGCCAACTACGGGTACTCGATTCTCAATATTTGCGGCCCCAACGACCGCAAAGGCGCGAGCGGATACGTCTGCCGCCCCCTCATAGGCGCGATAGACGAACCCGCCTTTGGCCTCGCCTACACCCGCAACGCCCGCCACACTCCGATCGTAAACGCTGTGCTGGAAATCTGCGCACTCTTGTCCTCTGAAGGCGCGTTTGACGATCTGTTTCTGGCGCCCACTCCCTAAAACATCAAAAAAACCGAGCTTAGGCAAAGGAAAACACTGTTTTGATAGTGGATAGCCCGCGCTAGCCTGTTTCCAATACAAAAAAGAAACCAAGGGAGTCTCAAATGAAGTTCACAACACGCCTGTTGGGTGCTGTTGCCGTTTCGGCAATGTCGCTCTCCGCCCTGCCAGCCTATTCCGAAGGCGGCACGTTGGTCATCGCCTCGACACAAGTGCCCCGCCACCTCAACGGCGCAGTCCAGTCAGGCATCGCCACAGCCGTGCCCTCAACGCAGATTTTTGCATCGCCCCTGCGCTATGACGAAAATTGGGAGCCACAGCCATACCTCGCCGAAAGCTGGACAGTGGCCGAAGACGGCCTCTCCGTGACGCTCAACTTGGTGAAAAACGCGACCTTCCACGATGGTAAACCTGTCACAAGCGAAGATGTGGCCTTCTCGATCATGACGATCAAAGAAAACCACCCCTTCCAGACGATGTTTGCACCCGTCTCAAGCATCGACACGCCCGACGCCAACACCGTTGTGATCAATCTCAGCCAGCCGCACCCAGCGCTGCTTCTGGCCATGTCCCCCGCCCTTGCGCCGATCCTTCCCAAGCATATCTACGGTGACGGGCAGGATGTGAAATCACACCCCGCAAACTCGGCCCCCGTGGGCTCCGGCCCCTTCATGCTTGAAGAATTCAAAGCTGGCGAAGCCATCGTAATGAAGAAAAATCCCAACTTCTTCATTGAGGGCCGCCCAAAGCTTGACGAAATCATCGTCAACATCATCAAAGACCCCTCAGCGCTTCTGATTGCGATGGAAAACGGTGATGCCGACATCTATCCTTTCATGGCGGGAAGTCAGGAAATCAAGCGGCTGGAAAAAGTCGACGCCCTTGAAATCACCAGCGAAGGCTACGCCGCCGTTGGCCCGATCAACTGGCTCGCATTCAACACAGCGTCCGAAAAGCTCAGCGATGTGCGCGTGCGTCAGGCCATTGCCTATGCGGTTGATCGCGACTTCATCACAAAGGCCCTGCACCGTGGCGTTTCCAAGCCACAACGTGGCCCAATCATAGAAAGCTCACCCTTCTTTGATGGCAGCATTCCCGCCTATGATACCGATCTGGACAAAGCCAACGCGCTCATGGCCGAGGCGGGCTATGGCGACGGGATGGAACTGACGATTGACTATATTCCTGGCCCCAAAGAGCAACAGCAGTCTGTGGCCGAATATCTGAAATCCCAGCTCAAAAAGATCGGCATCGAGCTCACTGTGCGCGCCGCCCCCGACTTCCCCACATGGGCAGGCCGCGTTGGCGGGCATGACTTCGAACTCTCGATGGACGTGGTCTTCAACTGGGGTGATCCTGTGATCGGTGTTCACCGCACATACCTCAGCTCCAACATCCGCAAAGGCGTGATCTGGTCCAACACCCAGTCCTACAGCAACGCACGTGTCGACGAAATTCTCGGCGCCGCGGCAGTGGAGCTGGACATGGACAAACGCCGCGCACTCTATGCCGAGTTCCAGCAGATCGTCGCCGCTGATCTGCCGATCTACTGGATCAACGCAACGCCTTATCACACGGCCTTTAGCAAGAAGCTGAAAAACGCACCAAAAGGCATCTGGGGCACAATGCACCCGATGGATATGGTCGAGTGGGCCGAGTAACCCAGCGCTAGGCTTTTTGACAGGGCCGCAGTCTTGCGCGGCCCTGTCACCCTGAACACCTAGGATATCCCATGAGCCTCTCCTTTTTGTCACGCCGCCTTGCCTATGGCCTTCTCCTGATGCTCGGTGTCGTGGTTCTCAATTTCTTACTCATCCGCCTCGCTCCCGGCGATCCTGCTGTTGTGATTGCAGGCGAAATGGGTGGTGCGACCGAGGAGATGCTCGAAAGCATCCGCGAAGACTATGGCCTCAACAAGCCGGTCCTGACTCAGCTCTGGATTTACATTTCAGGCGTCGCCACAGGAAATCTCGGTGAAAGCTTCTTTTTCAACCAGCCTGTCTCAAAGCTCATCGCTGCGCGCATTGGCCCGACGATCCTTCTGGTGATCTCAGCCCAGATCATTTCGATCGTCCTTGGCGTCTTCCTCGGTGTCATCGCCGCACGCAAGCCCAATGGCGTCATGTCCGCCTTCGTCTCGGTCTTCGCCACCATAGGCTACGCCGTGCCCGTCTTCTGGACTGGCATCATGCTGATCATTCTCTTTGCCTCCGCCATCCCGATCTTCCCCGTTGAAGGCATGCAATCGGTCAAGCTGCGCGATGCCCCCTTTCTTACGCAGGCGCTCGATGTGGCGCATCATCTGGTGCTGCCCGCCTTTACACTGGCGATCATCTACCTCGCCCAATACGCCCGCCTCTCGCGCGCCTCCATGCTTGAGGTGCTCGGCTCCGATTACATCCGCACTGCCCGCGCCAAAGGCTCCCCTGAACGCACCGTTCTCTTCAAACATGCCCTGCGCAACGCGGCCCTGCCCATCCTGACGGTCGCAGGTCTGCAGTTTGGCAACCTCATCTCAGGCGCGCTTCTGGTCGAAACCGTGTTCAATTGGCCCGGCATGGGGCGGCTCGCATTTGAAAGCATCTTGCGCCGTGACTATCCCACCATCATGGGTGTGCTCTTCTTTGCCTCCGCGATGGTTGTTGTCGCCAATATCCTCACCGATATCTCCTATCGCTGGGCTGATCCTCGCCTGAGAGGCCGCTGATATGTCCAATCAAAACGATATGTCCGATTACACTGCCGAAAGCCCCGCACGCGAGGCTTGGCGCATGTTCCGTCGCAATATCCCCGCGCTCGTCGGGGTGTTTATCCTCGCCGTCATCATCCTGCTCACCCTCTATGGCCAGCTCTTTTACACAGGTGATGCGTTTGATGTTGTCTGGGCGCCCCACGAGCGCCCCGGCGTAACCCCCGAGTTCCCCCTCGGAACCGATTACCTCGGCCGCGACCTTGTTGCTGGTCTGCTCACAGGGGGCGGAGCCACACTTGCGGTCGGTGCCACCGCCGCCATGATCACCATGATCATCGGTATCACCTTCGGTGCGCTGGCGGGCTTTTATGGCGGCTGGGTCGACAATCTCCTGATGCGCATCACCGAATTCTTTCAGGTGCTTCCAGCCCTCCTTTTCGCCATGGTACTGGTCACGCTCTTTTCGCCCTCTCTCTTCACCATCGCTATGGCCATTGGCGTGGTAAGCTGGCCGCAGACAGCTCGGCTCACCCGTGCAGAATTTCTCAAAATCAAAGAGCTGGAATACGTCACAGCCGCCCGCGCCATTGGCGCCAAAAACAAGCGCATCATCTGGAAAGTCATCCTGCCCAACGCCATGCCTCCGCTCATCGTCTCCGCGACACTCACAATCGGCGTCGCCATCCTCTTCGAAGCAGGGCTCAGCTTTCTGGGCCTCGGCGATCCAAATGTCATGTCTTGGGGCCTCATGATTGGGGCCAACCGCGAATATATCCTCGATGCTTGGTGGCCTGTCACCTTCCCCGGCCTTGCAATCTTCTTCACAGTCTTCGCTGTCTCGCTGATCGGCGACGGCCTCAACGACGCCTTCAACCCAAAGCTGAGGGAGCGTTAAGCCCATGCAAGCTCTTTGTCTTTCCCAAAATATTCTGCGGGGGTGCGGGGGTGCAAAACCCTCGTTCCTGCCCCTGACCAATCGCGCCGTGGCCATCCGATGAGCGCTCTTCTTGATATCAAAGACCTGCGCGTCACATTCAACACGCGCTACGGCGAGGTGACAGCGCTCGACAGTGTCTCCCTGCATGTCAATGAAGGCGAAACACTCGGTGTTGTCGGCGAAAGCGGCTGCGGCAAGTCGATCACAGCCCTCGCCACCATGGGCCTCATCCCCTCGCCTCCAGGGCGTATCGCGGGCGGCTCCATTGCGCTCAACGGCGAAGAACTCACGTCCGCCTCCGAGGCCCGCCTGCGGGCCCTGCGCGGCGCTGAAATAGCAATGATTTTTCAAGAGCCGATGACCTCGCTCAACCCCGTCTTCACAGTTGGCGCGCAAATAGCCGAGGCCATCATGCTACACCAGAAGGTCAGCCGCGACACTGCTATGAAAGACGCCGTGGCCCTGCTCGATCGGGTGGGGATCCCCTCTCCCGCCGAGCGCGCGCGCGATTATCCACATCAGCTTTCAGGTGGGATGCGTCAGCGCGTGATGATCGCGATGGCTGTCTCCTGCCGTCCAAAGGTGCTCATCGCCGACGAGCCAACCACAGCACTTGATGTGACGGTTCAGGCCCAAATCTTTGATCTGCTCAATGAAATCCAGCGCGAGTTTGGCGCAGCCATCATTCTCATCACTCACGACATGGGCGCCATTTCCGAAATGGCCGACCGAGTCGCCGTCATGTATGCAGGCCGCGTCATCGAAGAAGCCTCCGCCGACAGCGTGCTCGACACCCCACAACATCCCTACGCGCGCGGGCTGATTGATTGCATTCCCGCACTTGGCAAAGGTGACACCGCTCTCAAAGAAATCCCCGGTGTCGTCCCGCCTCTGCACCTCTTGGGCGCGGGATGTGCCTTCGCCGCGCGCTGCGCCCACGCAAACGCGCGCTGCCTGTCCGAGAAACCGCAGCTGATAAACCATGGCCATCATCCCTCCGCCTGCCACGCCGTAGAAGAGGCCCGCATATGACAGTCCTTCTTAAAGCCAATGATCTGACAGTGCGCTTCACCTTGGGCAAAAAAGGCCTCTTCGGCGCGCGCCAGTATCTTGAGGCCGTGCGCTCCGTCTCCTTCACGCTTGAGCGCGGCCGCGCACTCGGGATCGTCGGCGAAAGCGGCTCAGGCAAAACCACAACAGCGATGGCTGCTATAAGGCTCACCGAGGCCGCGGGCGGGCAGGTGCTCTTTGAAGGAGAGGATCTGCTGACGCTATCCGATGAGGCCATGCGCCAGCGCCGCCGTGATATCCAGCTCATTTTTCAAGACCCGTATAGTTCGCTCAACCCGCGCGCGCGGGTTGCCGATATCGTCCGCGAGCCGATGGACCTTATGGAAATAGGAACACCCGCCGAACGCGACGCGCGCGTACGCGAGCTCTTTAAGCTCGTTGGCCTACGCCCTGATCAGCTCAACCTGTTTCCGCACCAGTTCTCAGGCGGGCAGCGTCAGCGCATCTCCATTGCACGCGCCCTCTCCACCAACCCAAAGCTGCTGGTCTGCGACGAGCCAGTGTCCGCACTCGACGTGGCCATCCAGGCCCAAATTCTCAACCTGCTGGCCCGTCTCAAAGACGAACTTGGCCTAAGCTACCTCTTTATCAGCCACGATCTCGGCGTGGTCCGCCATGTCTGCGATGATGTCGCCGTAATGTATCTTGGCAAAATTGTTGAACACGGGCCTGTTGAAGCCCTCTTTGAAGCCCCACAACATCCCTACACCCGAGCGCTTCTGGCCGCTGCACCGTCACTCGCACGGCGCAAGTCAAAAGGCTATGTGCGCCCGATGAAGCTCTCAGGCGATCCGCCCTCCCCGATCAACCCACCCAAAGGCTGCGCGTTCGCCGAGCGCTGCCCAAAGGCGCAGAACATCTGCCGCCAAAGCCCGCCAGAGGCACGCGAAGCACAAGGTTTGCACGTCGCATGCTATTTCCCGGGTTAAATTTGCGGATAGTCGGCTGGAGCGTGCCTCACTCTCGAGAGGTGGCCAACGGCACGATCATATCTGATCTGAAAATGCCTTAAGCACCGCGGCATAAACCTCGCGCTTGAACGGGACAATATTCGCGACAAGCTGATCTGCGGGAAGCCAGCGCCACTCCGAAAACTCTGGATGCTCGGTCGCAATATTGACATCGCTGTTTTGGCCGTGAAATCGCATCAGAAACCACTTCTGTTCTTGCCCGCGAAAGCGGCCTTTCCAGATCTTCGGCACAAGGTCGTGGGGCAAATCATAGGGCAGCCAGCCATCCGTTTCGCCCTCAACCGAAACCTTGTCTGCCGTTACACCTGTCTCTTCCCAAAGCTCGCGCAACGCCGCATCGCGCGCGCCCTCGCCAGCATCCACGCCGCCCTGCGGCATTTGCCATGCGTCTTGGTCTCGGTCGCGTCGCTGGCCCACAAACACGTGGCCCTCGGCGTTGACAAGCATCACCCCCACACAGGGGCGATAGGGCAGTTGGGCAATCTCTTCAGGGCTCATCACATCCTCACTTCAGAAAAAACAATACGGTCATGATCAGGCCAACAGCCACAATCCCACCGCGCAAAAGCTTCATATTGGTGATCTTACGCGCATAAGCGGCACCAAAATAGCCCCCTGCCGTCGTTGCCAGCGCCAGCACAATCGCGCTCTTCCAAGCAATCAGCCCCGCCACAGCAAGCGCGCCCGCTGAAACAATAGAAATCATCGTCGACATCAGGTTTTTGAGCCCGTTCATCCCGTGCAGATTGGCAAATCCCATGAGGCCAAACACCGCCAGAAGCATGATCCCGAGACCACCGTTAAAATACCCGCCATAAATCGAAACGCCCAAGACAACAGCCACAGAGCCAATCGTGCCAAGCCCGCCACCCTTCAAAAGCGTCAGAAGCTTTGGGCCCGCCGCGAATATCAGTGTTGCCACGAGCAAAAGCCAAGGCACGAGGCCCATAAAGACCTCCTCGTTTGTCACCGTTAGCAACAATGCGCCAATCAGCCCCCCAAGGGCAGAGATCAGCAACATAACAGGCAAGCTTAGCGCACCCTCTGCCGCAATATCCTTCCGGAACGCCCAAGCGCTCCCCGCATAGCCCGGAATAGCGGTCAATGTCGCCGTGGCATTGGCCATAATCGGCGGCACACCAAGCCAAACCAGCGCAGGAAAGGAAATAAATGTTCCGCCCCCCGCAACCGCATTGAGCGCGCCGGTGGCAAAGCCAGCGACACAGAGCACAAAAATTTCCAGCATAAGTCTTCCCCCCAGTTATGCCCCTTCTGGCGCATTGCGTTCCCCTCTGCAATCCCGCACCAAACCCAAACTGCACCCCAGTTTTTCTTTCTCAAAATATCTCGGGGGTGCGGGGGCTGGCCCCCGCATCGGTCGGATTTTTGCGCAGCAAAAATTCGAAACCACAGACCCTCTCAAACACAAAGAGCCGCACCCTCTCAGGTGCGGCTCCGATTTTTAACAGGCTGAGACCTTACTTGCTCTCGGGTCCGAGCGCTTCAAGTCCCTTGAGAATATCAATCGCGTAGGCGAGCTGATAATCCTCTTCGCGCAGCTTGGCTGCTGCGAGCGCCTTTTCCTGATCCTTCTTGATCTGTTCAATCTCGTCTTCGGTCAAGCTGTCGTTGTTGAGGCTGCCACGCAGGTCGGCCTCTGTGCGCGCTTCAAACTTGGTTTGCTCTTCTTCCGTCTCCGCGTCAGGCTTGCGGCGGGGCTGCTCCACAACAATATCAGGCGAAACGCCCAGCGCCTGAATTGAGCGCCCTGATGGCGTATAATACCGCGCCGTCGTCAAGCGCATCGCGCCCTCGCCTCTGAGCGGCATCACCGTTTGAACCGAGCCTTTGCCAAAGCTCTTCGTACCAACCACGATGGCGCGGCGATGGTCTTGCAACGCCCCTGCCACAATCTCGGAGGCCGATGCAGAGCCGCCATTGATCAAGACAACAATCGGCTTACCACCCGTCAGGTCACCCGCCGTTGCGTTATAGCGCTCGCCGTCTTCAGGGTTGCGCCCACGGGTCGAAACAATCTCGCCGCTCTCAAGGAATGCATCCGAAACTGCAATTGCCTCGGTCAACAGCCCGCCAGGGTTGTTGCGCAGATCAAGGATAAACCCGTTAACCTTGTCCATGCCACCCGCCTCTTCGATCTGCTCTTTGATCCCCGAAGCAAGGTTGGGCGAGGTCTGGCGGTTAAACGTCGTCACCCGCAAAACAACACTCGTGCCTTCTACGCGTGAGCGCACAGCCGTGAGCTTGATGGTATCTCGAATGATCGAAATTTCGAGCGGCTCATCTTCGCCTTCCCGTGCCACCGTGATGACAATCTCGCTGCCCACAGGCCCCCGCATCATCTCCACAGCTTCATCTAGCGTCAGGCCCAAAAGGCTCTCGCCATCCACGTGGGTGATAAAGTCGCCCGATTCAACGCCCGCTTCGTCCGCTGGTGTCCCATCAATCGGGGAAACAACTTTCACAAAGCCTTCTTCTTGGGTGACTTCGATGCCAAGCCCGCCAAACTCGCCGCTGGTCTGCACTTTCATGCCTTCCGCGTCTTCCGGGCTAAGGTAGCTTGAATGCGGATCAAGCGAGGTCAACATGCCGTTGATGGCCGCTTCAATCAGGTCGCCCTCGTCCACTTCTTCGACATATTGCGCACGAATGCGCTCGAAGATGTCACCAAACAGATCAAGCTGCTGATAAACATTCGTGGTCTTGGTGGATTCCTGTGCCAGCAAAGGCGCTGCCACCTGCGTGGTGATCAGCACGCTCGCAAGCGTTCCGGTTGCCGCCGCCATGAGAAATTTCTTCATGTCTCAGTCTTCCCTTTGTGTGCGAAACCAGCTCTCGGGGTTCACTGGCTCATTGTCTTCTCTTACTTCCAAATAGAGTGATTGTGAAAGGTCACTCCCTGTTCCATCACCAACTTGTGTCAATATTTCGCCGATTGCGGCGTCTTTGCCGCCCATAAGGCCCAAAGGTGCGCCTTCTGCAATCACCTCACCTGTTCGTCCATACACCACATCCAGCCCCGCGAATACCATCAGAAGCCCTGATTTTGGTTCAAGAATCATCACATTCCCAAAGTCCAAAAGCGGCCCCTGATAGCGGATTGTTGCGGCCACAGGAGCGCTGACAAGCGCGCGTGGGCGCGTCGCAAGCAAGACACCAGGCCGTTTGATCCCAGCAGCATCAGCCTCGCCCGCACGGCGCAAGACACGCCCCGCCACAGGCAACGGCAGCGCGCCCTTCTGGTCAAACACATCCACGTTTGCAGCTGTTTCCAAAGGCCCGCCGCTGATTTCACCCAAGCCAGCAGCAAAGGCTTCAAGCGTCTCGGTGGTGGCAATAAGCAATGCCGTTTTAACTGCATCTTCAGTAAACTTGCGTGGCAAATCTGTGCGGTCGGCAATCGCTTGGCTCAGAGCTGTGCGCGCGTCCTGTACCCCTGTGAGCCCGTCTTGCAAGCTGCGCTCCGCACCCGCCTGAAGCTGGCGCAAGGTGCTCACTTCAACAAGCGTTTCGCGCAAAGCGTCGGCCTGTGCATTCAGCGCAGGTGTCATCTGGCTCACAATCATACCCGCGCGCGCCGTGCCCAGCGCCCCCTCGGGATGCAAAAACAGACTGGGAGAGCCCGCGCGCCCGCGCGCCTGAAGCACCGTGAGCAGCGCCGCGATCTCCTCTTCCTGACCGGCGAGCTTAAGGCTCAGTTCCCGCTCGCGGATCGTGGCGCGGCGCAACCCTGCGCGCACGGCGCTCAGCCCCGCCTCATAGGCGCGCACCGTCTCACTCAAAGCTGCGACGCGCTCGCGCCCACCCTTCGCCGCCTCAAGCAGATCCCGCGCGGCGGACAAATCCTCAAGCGCGGATGCTGCGGCCTCTGCGGGGCTTACGTCTTGCGCCCAGAGCCCCGTTGGCACAGCCAGACAAGCCGCCAAGAGCGCTGCGCGCCAGTTCATACAATCAAACTTTCGCCAGTCATTTCTTCAGGCTGCGGCAGCCCCATAAGCGCCAGAAGTGTCGGCGCCAGATCACTCAAGCGCCCCTCACGCAAAGCCGCGCCCTTCGGGCCGCCCACAAGGATCACAGGCACAGGGTTAATGGTATGCGCCGTATGCGCACCCCCTGTCACCGGATCCCGCATCATTTCGCAATTGCCGTGATCCGCTGTGACGATCATAGAACCGCCCGCCTTTTCAAGCGCCGCAAGCACGCGGCCAAGGCCCTCATCGACAGCCTCACAAGCTTTCATCGCGGCTTTCAAATCGCCCGTATGGCCGACCATGTCAGGGTTCGCGTAGTTTGTTACGATGAGGTCAAACCCGTCTTCAATCGCGCCCACAAACGCGTCTGTGACTTCTGCGGCGCTCATCTCGGGCTGCATGTCATAGGTCGCAACCCTCGGGCTCGGCGCCATGTAGCGCACCTCGCCATCTTCCGCGCCTTCTTTGCCACCGTTGAGAAAGAAGGTCACATGTGGATACTTCTCTGTTTCCGCGAGGCGGAACTGCCGGAGGCCCTGCTTGGCGACCCATTCGCCCAGCGTATTCACAATCACCCGAGACGGGAAGACCGTGTCCATAAAGCGCTCGTGGGCTTCCGAATATTCAACCATCCCAAGCATCTGCAGCTTGGGCCGCGCGCCCGTGTCAAACCCGTCAAAATCAGGCTCAGCCATTGCCGCCAGTATCTCCCGCGCGCGGTCAGCACGGAAGTTAAGACAAAAGACACCGTCACCGTCCTTCATACCCTCATAGCCGCGCAGAACCGTGGCCGAGATAAACTCGTCGGTCTCGCTGCGGTTATAAGCATTTGAAATCGCGCCATGCGCGTCCATCGCCTTATAGCCGCTTTGCCCATGCACCATAGCGTCATAGGCTTCCTTGACCCGCTCCCAGCGGTTGTCACGATCCAGCGCAAAATATCGCCCCGTAACCGTAACGATCTTGGCATTGGCAGGAAGTGCCTCCGTGAGGGCCGCAAAATACCCAAAGGCCGATTTCGGCGCTACGTCGCGCCCGTCTGCAATTGCGTGAATAGCCACAGGTACACCCGCCTCAGCAATCGCATTGACCGACGCGATCAGATGCACAAGCGAGCCATGCACGCCCCCGTCCGAGACAAGCCCGACAAGATGTGCTGTGCCACCTGTCTCCTTCAACTGAGCGATAAACGCTTTCAGCCGTTCGTTCTCAAAATAGCTCTGATCCTCAATCGCCAGATCGATCTGCCCAAGGTCCATCGCGACAACGCGCCCCGCGCCGATATTGGTGTGACCAACCTCAGAGTTGCCCATCTGCCCGCTCGGCAGGCCCACATCAGGCCCATGAGTGGTGAGAAAATTGTGAGGGCACTCCGCTGAGATCCTGTCAAAATTGGGCGTATTGGCCAGCAAAGGTGCATTGTCCTCACGCCGCTCCGAGTGGCCCCACCCATCCAAAATACACAAAACAACCGGTTTTTGTCTGCTCATTGCCCATACCTTCTTTGCGACAAGCGTTTACGCTCTCAAACGCTTCGGGGCAACACCCAGAGCCTTATTCGCGGTGATACGGCGCACCCGCCAAAATCGACGCCGCGCGATAAAGCTGCTCGGACAGCATGACCCGCACAAGCATATGCGGCCAGACCATCTTTCCAAAACTCACAGAATGCGCTGCCCGCGACCGCAGGCTCGGCGCGATCCCGTCAGCACCACCAATGACAAATGCCACATCCTGCGCGCCTTTGTCCCGCCAGCCCGCCAAGCGCTCGGCAAACTGGGGCGAGCTTTCCACGCGCCCACGCTCATCGAGACAAACCAAGACGCAGCCCTTAGGCAAAGCCCGCTCCAAAAGGGCGGCCTCAGCCTCCATGCCACCGCCCTTCTTGTCCTCAACTTCCACAACAGAAAGGGCGGTAAGCCCTAGCCCCCGCCCCGTGCGCTCAAAGCGCGTCACATAATCATCAATCAGCGCTTTCTCAGGCCCGCCTCTCAGACGGCCCACCGCGCAGATCTGAACTCGCATATCAGGCCTTTTCCGCCTCAGGCGTCAGCCACATCTTCTCAAGCTGGTAAAACTCGCGCACTTCAGGGCGGAAGACATGAACGATAATATCGCCCGTATCGACCAAAACCCAGTCGCCCGTGTTCTTGCCTTCGATCTTTGAGGCGCGGCCGTGATCAAGCTTCAAGCGCTCCGCAAGCTTCTCAGAGATCGCGCCCACCTGACGCGACGAGCGCCCGGAGCAAACAACCATATAATCGCCAATAGATGTCTTCCCGCGCAGATCAATCTGCACGACATCTTCAGCTTTATCATCGTCAAGTGATTTCAGTATGGCAGCAAGCAAGTCTTCGCTGCTCAGCTCTTTGGCCTTTTTTGGGGCCGCATGCGCCGCGCCTTTGGCCGCAACAACGTTTGGTGACAGGACGAAGTCCCTCCTTCTTACACATCTGTTGGCCCCGATGCCGAGCATGGCGCAAGCGTAACACCCCAAGTGTAAATGCTCAATGACCGCTATTCCCACACGTGAAAATATGCGACCCATGCGCATCTATTGTCGTTTTGGGGCCTATTCATGCGTTTTTTTGTTGTTCTGCTTGCCTGCTTTCTTGCCCCCGCGCTCCACGCGCAGTCCAGCCCCGCTTGGACGGCCGGCCACTCAGGCAAAGCCAGCTTTGCCAGCGCACAGGGCGCAAACGGCCTCGGCGCAACCCTGCGCTTTGAAGACGGCGAAAGCACAGCTCAACTCTTCATCACAGGCCTCTGGAGTGCCCGCCCGCTCACCCTGCGCCTTTCTGTGAGCTATGCAGGCGGCAAAATCACCCCGCTCGACACCTACCGACACGGCAAAATCGTGATGCTACAAGGCCAGCCCGCCTATAGCCTCACCCTCCCCCGCACCGCCCTGCGCCCCCTCAAAGGCGGCGATACACTGATCATTGAAGACCTGACACAGCGCGGAGTGATCCCCCTCACAGGATCATCAGCAGCGATCAAAGCGGCTGAAGCCGGGACGGGTTTGTAGCGAAGGGGTGGTCATTGCGGCTGTAGTCACCCGATGGGCCAGTGTCCGCCTTTACAACCCCATAGGCGATGTCACCAAATTTGGCAGAAAGGGGGCATTCGCTACGATAGCAAGAAATCTGCACAGACAAGCAAATCCTAGTCCACTTGGACAATGGCATCTTCCCATTCGCGAATGAATGCTTCCCGTTTCATTTTATCCAGATAGGTCATCAAAGCTGGATCGAGGCCGATGGTCCGTTGTGTTTGATAGTCTTGAGAGCCGGCGAGCGGTGGCAATGGGAAAATGCGTGGATCGCCGACCGCTTGTAATTTCAAGAGGTGGCGAACAAAGCTTTTGGCACGTTGCGGGTCTGGTGCGGCCACAGATACTAAGGTCGTCCGCATCATAGTCGTTGGAAACTCTGACGGTAGGATGACCATGAGATCATCGGATGCTTCCGCCTCCGCCTGTGCGTAGCTCCCCAAGACATTATAGGCCATGATCAGATCACCCGATCGCAAGTCGTCGATCATCTGGCCGGAACAACAGTATAGTTTTGCGCCAACGCGACCCATCACTTCTGTCAAACGCCAATAGGTCTCAGTTGCGCGCGCATCTTGAGTGGCAAAAAGATAGCCCAAGCCAGATTGCCTCACATCATAAGTCCCGACCCGCCCCTGAAACCGTTTCGGATGGTCGCGCATCAGTTGTATCAAATCTTGTCGGCTGCTTGGAACCAATAGGTCGTTAAAGGCTTGGCGATTGAGGACAATGGCAGCAGGTTCGGAGGTAAATGCAAAAAGTCTGTTGTGCCACTGCGCCCATTCCGGATGGTCAACGTTCACGACAGCTGAAGAAAACCCATCGTTTGCCAGCTTGAGCTGAAGGTCCATTGCACTAGAGATCACGATATCGAACTGATCAGGTCGAGCTCGAAACAACTGGTCTAGACCAACAGTCCCTGCAACAAGGTATTCCACAGATGTATTCGGCGACGTGGCTATAAAGTCTTCAATAATCGGCGCAAAAAAAGACGTGTCTGTGCTGGAGAGTATGCGCAATGGCGGCATGTCGGATGTTCCGAAAACCTGCCTGTCTTCCCAGTTCTGAGCGGCAACAAGAGACGACATCAAAATTGCGACTAGAAATACAAGGTAACGCATGCACCGCCCTCCGCTGTGTTGGTCAATATCATCTCGCCACCATGCGCAATTGCAACCTCATGGGCGATCGTCAATCCAAGCCCTGAGCCGACTTTATTACCCATGTCTTTGCCCCGCACGAAACGCCCCGTGAGCGTTTGCATTTCATCCGCCGCAAACCCTGTCCCCTCATCCATAATGCTGACAGACAAACGTGGTGTCTCAGAGACACGCACGGTGACAGTCGTCTCAACAGGCGCATATTTCAGAGCATTGTCGATAAGATTGCGAAGCGCGTTTTGAAGCAAGATCGCATCTCCTTGTAAGGCTGCAGGTCCGTCGAGTTCCATCACAATAGAAATGTCTTTCATCTCCGCGACGGGTGACATGCTTTGAACGAGGTCGCGCAACAGGTCGGCCAGCGCGATCCGCGACAGCTCGAGGCTTTCGGCGCGAAACGTCACCATGGCATGATCAAGGAGTTGCCCCGCAGCGCGGCTGCTTTCGTCAATTGCGCGCACCATGGCCTGCAAAGATTTTCGATTTTCGGTGTGCTCCACGCGCTGCAATGTCGCTTCGGCATGTGATCGTACCGTCGCAAGCGGCGTGCGAATGCGGTGCGCTGCTTCGGCAATAAAGTCTTCAGATTGGGTCAAGGTGTGGTCCAGCCGCGACATAAACCTATTCAAAGATCCAACCAAAGGGGCCATTTCTGATGGCACGGGTTGGGTCACAGGTCTTAGGTCTTGCGGTCCGCGGCGTGTCACAGAAAATGTCAGGCGGCGCATTTGACCGCTGGTGGTCGAGGCGGCCCAAATCGCGAGCGCCGATGACAGTACGAAGAACCCAAGCCCCAACAAAGCAATATTGCGCGATATCGTATTCAAGGTGTTTGACAACGCATCCTGCGTTTGAGCAACAGAAACAGACACGTTTCGAGGTCCGTCCGTTCCAGTTAATATCCGTAGACCTGTCGCGACACGCACTTGTTCTGCGTTGAAGACTGTCGTTTCAAAATGGGCGGCACCGGCAGATAAATCACTCGGCGGTACAAGCCATTCATAGCCAGACAACAAGGTCCTGCCTTCGTGGATTGCGTAAAAAACGCGATCATCTGCAACGGTGTTGAGCATCGATAGCGATGAGTAAGGGAAATCTAGCGTCACGCGGCCTTCACGGATTACGGCGGTATCCAATACTGATGCCATCGATGCGTTCAGGATATTGTCTTGACCTTGCTGTGCAACTTGGGCTGCCAGCCCACGCACAACAAAAAACAAAATCACAGCCAACACCGCTGCACCCCCTGTCATGATAAGAGCGAGCCGCCTTCGTAACGATCCTGAAACGTTCACCTCAGCTTTCATGCTCCAACCTATACCCCAGTCCTCGGAGCGTCACGATCCGCACATTTGATCCCTCCAAATGTTTGCGCAGTCGCCCAACATAGACTTCAATCGCATTTTCGGACACGTCGTCATCATAGGAAAACAGGCGGTCCACAAGTTTCTGTTTTGAGAAAACCTGCCCTTTGGAACTTATCAACAGCTCAAGCAACCGAAGTTCGCGATTGCGTAAATTGATGCTTTCTTTGTTCACGACCAAAAGGCCCGATACAGCATCAAATTCGACATCGCCTATCGTCTGGACGGATTGAGCGGATCCAGCATTGCGGCGCAAAACTGCACGGCAGCGCGCCTGTAATTCAGCGTGATCGAACGGTTTTGTCAGGTAATCATCAGCACCCAAATCGAGCAAACTGATTCTATCAGAAACTTGGCTTCGCGCGGTCAGAACAATCACCGGAGTGAGATTTTTGCGCGCCCGGTGCTGTTTTAGAAAGCTTCGGCCATCCCCATCCGGCAACATAATGTCCAGCAAAATCAGGTCATATTCACCAGTGTCAGCAAATGCGTTCGCATCTGCAATTTTTGCAGCATGATCAACTGTATGCCCATCCAAGCGGATGCGTGACGCAACCGCTTCTGCAAGCTCCAGATTGTCTTCGACCAGAAGGTACTTCATCGCGGAAATTAAACTTTTTTGACAGGTGACAGGTTTGTGTCAGGTTATCGTGGTTTCCTAGACACCTTAGCCGTCGGGAGAACGGCTATCAATTGGGAGAGAGATATGACAACTTTGAAGATGGCACGTCGTGCCCTGCTAGGGTCTGCGATAGCAACACTTGGCTTTGCATCACCTATGTTTGCGGATGGCCACCAAGTTCTGGATGAAATTCATTTTATCGTCCCTGGTGGTGCCGGTGGCGGCTGGGACGGCACAGCACGTGGCACGGGCGAAGCACTGACAGAGGCAGGTCTTGTTGGCTCTGCAACATATGAGAACATGTCGGGCGGCGGCGGCGGTGTAGCCATTGGCTATATGATCGAAAACGCCGCAAGCCTTGAAAACACATTGATGGTCAACTCGACCCCGATTGTGATCCGCTCGCTGACAGGCGTGTTTCCTCATAACTTCCGCGATCTGACATTGGTTGCTGGCACAATCGGCGACTACGCAGCCATTGTTGTAAGCAAAGACAGCCCTATTAATTCCATGGACGATCTGCTGGCTGCATTTGATGCAGATCCGGCGGGCACACCCATCGGTGGTGGTTCAGTTCCGGGTGGCATGGATCACCTTGTAGCTGCGATGGCAATGGAAGCGGCTGGACGCGACGCACTCGCAGTAAACTATATTGCCTATGACGCTGGGGGCACCGCCATGGCAGCACTGCTGTCAGGCGAAATTGCAGCCCTGTCCACTGGTTTTTCCGAAGCGGCTGACCTGTCGAACGCGGGCGAAGTCAAAATCATTGGGGTTACGTCGGACGATCGCGTTCCTGCCGTTCCCGATGCGATGACGATGAAAGAGCAAGGCATCAACACTTCATTCGTCAACTGGCGTGGTTTCTTCGGCGCACCGGGTCTGTCAGATGAAAAGACAGCTCAATATCAGGACGCAATTGCCAAGATGTATGACACACCCGAATGGGAAGCCGTGCGAGCGCGCAACGGTTGGGTCAACATCCACAATCCCGGCGACGATTTTCGCAGCTTTCTTGAAAACCAAGAAAAAGTAATCGGCGATCTGATGAAAAAGCTGGGCTTCCTCTAAGTCGCCAAGACAACTCAGACATAAGGGCGGCGCATCTAACTGCTCCGCCCTTTGCACAATTTTCGTATAGTGGAGGATAGGTCCATGACTTTGGATCGTTGGATTGCGCTCATACTGCTGGGTATCTGCATCATTTATGGCTACACAGCGTGGTTTACGATGGACGCGAGCCTTGCACCCTTCATGCGGCGCAACCCGATCTGGCCAAGCAGCTTCCCCAAGGTTTTGTCCGTTCTCGGTATACTGGCCTGCCTGATCATTTTGTCGGGCCTTGAAAAAGGCGGAGAGAAAATCGGTGAAATCGATCACAGACGTCTGGGGGACTATTTTTACGGACAAGCCCTTTTGCTTTTAGGACTGATGGTCCTTTACGCGCTATGCCTGCGCCCCGTCGGGTTTTTGGTGTCTACCTCTGCTTTTTTGATCATGGGCTCGTTTCTATTGGGGGAGCGAAAGTGGCATATCATGATACCTGTGGCCTTTGTCGCGACAGGCTCGGTTTGGTATCTTGTTCAAGAAGTGCTTGGCATCTTCCTGCGCCCCCTACCTGCATTTATGGGAGTTTAAGATGCTAGAAGGTATCCTGATCGGCCTCCAAACGGCTCTATCCCTCCAAAACCTATTGGTCGTCATCGGCGGCTGTCTGATTGGCACATTCATCGGCATGTTGCCCGGCCTTGGACCGATGTCGATAATCGCAATCATGATCCCAGTGGCCATCACGATGGGTGATCCGTCCGCCGCGCTAATCCTGTTGGCAGGCGTTTACTATGGGGCAATTTTTGGAGGATCGACCTCATCTATCTTGCTCAACGCACCTGGCGTGGCCGGAACGGTAGCGTCTTCGTTCGATGGATACCCGATGTCGCAACAGGGCAAGGCAGGCAAAGCGCTAACCATCGCAGCTATCGCGAGCTTTGCGGGCGGCACAATTGGCGCCCTCCTCTTAATGATATTTGCGCCCATGTTGTCGTCGGTCGCACTTCTCTTTCACTCCCCAGAATACTTCGCACTTATGGTCGTGGGCTTGTCGGCTATTGCCGCCTTCGCCGGACAGGGTCAGGTGACCAAAGCATTGCTGATGACGGTTCTAGGCCTGATCATGGCCACTGTCGGCGAGGGCGCATTGTTTAACTTGCCAAGGTTCACAGGCGGCATCATGGATCTGCAATCCGGCTTTGGGTTTATCACTCTGGCGATGGCCATGTTTGCCCTGCCAGAAGCGGTGTTCCTTATACTGAAACCTAAGAACCTCGGCGACAATGGCGGCGAAATCAAAGATCTGCGCATCACCCGCGCTGAAGCCCGCGCAATTGCGCCCGTCATTGGCCGCCAGTCTATTCAAGGGTTCTTCATCGGCGTCTTGCCTGGAGCAGGTGCTACAATTGCATCCTTTCTTGGCTACGCAGTGGAGCGCAACATCGCACCAAAGCACGAACAAGAAGAATTCGGAAAAGGGTCGATCAAAGGGCTGGCAGCACCTGAAACCGCCAACAACGCAGCCTGCACTGGTTCGTTTGTGCCATTGCTTACACTCGGTATTCCAGGGTCGGGCACGACAGCTATTTTACTCGGCGCATTGATTGCGCTCAACGTAACCCCTGGTCCACGCCTAATGGTTGATGATCCACAGATTTTTTGGGCCGTCATCATGTCCATGTTCATAGGCAATCTTGTGCTTCTGATCCTGAACCTGCCCTTAATCCCTTATATCGCCAAACTTCTGGCTATACCTCGCAATTTCTTGATCCCTTTCATCCTCTTTTTCACGCTGATGGGTGCTTACATCGGCCAGAACAATGCAACAGAATTGCTCATGTTGGTCGGGTTTGGCATCTGCGGCATTGCGTTAAAATTCGCCAACTACCCACTGCCACCTCTTTTGATCGGGTTCATCTTGGGCGGCATGATGGAGGATAACTTCTCACGCTCGGTGCAGCTTTATGGCGGCATATCGTTCATTGTTGAACGGCCCATGACACTTGGCTTGCTGGTCATTGCAGTAGGCCTGATCATCGTTCCGGTCCTCAGGAACCGCCTGACCAAGTGATATCAGCCACACGGGCCTGTATCGCTCCAACAGCGCCTTCCTGCGCTGTCTCAGTTACGAGTGTTCTGCAGGTTCCAGAAAGCAGGCCTAAACCTCAGTATAGAGATTTGCGGGATGGGATCGCAGCAGTCCATCGCTCTGTAAAAGCTTAATGCCCTCTAAGGGCCGACAGCAGCCCCGCCGAACGCCCCTTTAACTTAATTTCCGTTAACACATTCCCCGTTCAGGCGGTGCACGGGTTGTGTACGGGTTGTGCACGCTTTTCACCCCCTCGATTCAGCTGTGTTTTGGCGCATTAACCCTTCGGGACGCTGGGGTCATGGGGCGGCAACGCGGGGCTGCTATACTCGGGCAAATCTCACTAAAACGTTTGATAAATATAGATAAATTTTACGGATCACTCCGCCGCAAGAGGCTCCGCCACCTTGCGGCCGATTTCACAAATCTCCGCTGTGATCCCCTTGAGAACCCGCCGAAACGCCTCAAAGTTCCCGTTCGGGCGTATCATCTGCTCGTTCATATAGATCGAGCGATCAATTTCGATCTGGATCGCGTGTTGTCCCTTTGAAGGCCGCCCGTATGTCTGGCAAATATAGGCCCCTGCAAAGGGTACATTGCGCACCACATGTAGCCCTGCACGGGTAAACGCCGCCTCAATATGATCGACAATCTCGGTGCTTGCCGAGGCGCCATGTCGGTCCCCGATCACCACTTCGGGACGGCGGATCGCCCCCCGCGCCGCAAGGTCCATCGCCTCATGGGGCATCGAATGGCAGTCAACCAAGATTGCCTCGCCAAAAGCGGCTTTTGACTGGTCCAAAAGCTTGCCCAACATCTCGTGATAGGGCCGCCAGTAAATATTGATTCTGCGCTCCGCCTCGCTCAAAGGCAGCTTTCCACGATAAATCGCACGCCCCCCTGCCACCACGCGCGGCACCACTCCAAGCCCCGAAGCCACCCGCGGATTGTGCCCCCGCGCGCTCACCCCCTCAAACAATGCTGGATCCAGCTCCTCTGGCGCGCGGTTCAGATCAATAAAAGCACGCGGCGCGCCCGCTGTCAGAAACGGTGCACCACATTTGGGCGCATGTGAAAAAAGCCTATCTACAAAGGCGTCTTCCGATGTTCGGATGGTGTGTTGGTCCAAAACAGTCTTGCGCAGAAACGTCCAAGGATAGTCCCGCCCACTGTGCGGCGAGGCAAACACAACAGATGTTGTGCGCCGTTCAGGGTGGATCAAATCATAAGCGACACGCGGCATTCTGGCTCCAGTTTCTTAAGGCGAGTATAGGCCAAAAAAATGAAGCGTCAAAAGCTCTTGATCATATCTGCGACTCCTTTTATAGACACGAGGCGCTGGCGCGGGTTTACGCGTCCCTTTTTGTTTTAAGGGACGAAAAAACCAAGTCAGTTCGGGCGATTAGCTCAGTGGTAGAGCACTTCGTTGACATCGAAGGGGTCACAAGTTCGAACCTTGTATCGCCCACCATGAACCATTCACCGCACGGGGGAGTTCCCTCGCGCACCCGCAAACCCAAAGGCGCAAGCCCTGCGCCGCGACCAAGGAGACGACCTCATGAAGGTTAGAAACTCACTCCGCTCGCTCAAGAGCCGGCACCGTGACTGCCGCATCGTGCGCCGCAAGGGCCGCGTTTATGTGATCAACAAAACACAGCCTCGCTTCAAAGCCCGTCAAGGCTAAGCTTAGCTGAACGCAGCACTGCAAAAAGAGCCGCGCCTTTCGAGGGGCGGCTCTTTTCTTTTGGACTGCCCCCATCCCCTTACATCAAAGCCCATTATGTCATATCATCTTGGACAGATGAGTGATGCAATCAAGGTCTGAACTGGGCATGAGGCGCAAGATATTTGGATGGCTTCTTTGCGGGGCACTGAGCGTGAGCAACAGCGCTCCCAGCCTCGCCTGTGCCTTTCACGGCTATACTCCAAACCCAACACTCGTTGACCTGCTTATGATGACCGAGCAGGTTGTCATCGCAGACATAGACCCCTCTCAGCCAAACCGATACCGGCTGCTCGAAGTGCTCATGGGGCCCCATGTTTCGGACATACCAATCACTGTTTCAGCATCAGTCACCAAGACTATCTCGCAAAACCCTTCAGCACGTGTCCTACTGGCACGTGATGGGCCCTACGGTCCTTGGCAAATGCTCAAAGTACTCGACAATAGGCTCCATCATGTTTTGAGCTACGTTATCGAGCGCCAGTCCGCGCTAATCAATGGCGGCGATGAAGAACGCCTCACGTTGTTTGTTTCACTCTTAAATGATCCAAGTCCAGATGTTCACCAGCTTGCTTTGCAAGAGTTGGATCGCGCGCCATATAGCGCGCTTCAGAAGCTTGTCATCCCCAATATAGCAGGGCTAAAACAAGAGATTGAAACAGGCGATGAGGGCTTAATGCCGATACGCGTTTTGCTGGCCGGTTTAACAAAAGACCAAAGCTACAAGCCTTTTATGATGGAAGAGCTGGCAATGGCTGTCGAAGGCAACGTTTCTTATATGGGCGCTTATGCAACTGCCCTAATCGAGCTGGGGGGCACGGACGCAGTTCAATATCTGATTGACGAGTATTTGACTGACAAGGCTCAGCCACTCGATAGCCGGATCAAGATTCTCGAAGCCCTCTCACTCCAGCACAAAAATGCAGAACGCAAAACGAGACGCGCAATCGCCCGTGGTGTAGCCCATGAATTGCACCAGTCGCCGGAGCTGAAAGAACCTGCTACGCGCTTCTTCGGGTTTCGCATTCGCTAGAGTGCAAAAGCCAAAGAAGGCCTAGTCGTAGCTGCGAAGATCTTCGATCACCTTGCCGTCATTGGGCAGACTACCACGCCCGACAATCTCGATTTCACCCTTGAGCTTCAAGACTTCAGAAACAGACTTGGCGTAAGCCGCAGCATCTCCGCCCTCGGCTTCAACCATGACAGTCATCGCATCCATCTCGCCTTGGCGCTTGGCCACAACACGAGCTTTGAAAATCTCGCTATGCTTGGCGACAAAAGCCGCAACCTGCTCGGGGCGCACGAACATACCTTTAATCTTTGTGGTCTGGTCCGCGCGGCCCATCCAACCTTTGATACGCATATTCGTCCGTCCACAGGGGCTCTGCCCTTCCATAACAGCGCTCATGTCTCCCGTAGCGAAGCGGATCAGCGGATAGTCAGGGTTGAGCGTAGTCACAACAACTTCGCCTACCTCGCCTGGGGCCACAGGATCGCCAGTTCCCGGGCGCACAATCTCTACGATGACACCTTCATCAACAATCATGCCTTCCATGGCAGGCGTCTCGTAGGCAATTGTGCCAAGGTCTGCAGTACCGTAGCTCTGCAAACACATAATACCACGGTCTTTATATTCCTGACGCAGACTTGGGAAAAGCGCGCCGCCGCCGACAGCCGCCTTACTAAACTTCAACTTAAGGCCCATCTCTTCGGCCTTATCCAGAATGAGCTTGAGGTAATCGGGAGTGCCCACATAAGCCGTACAGCCAATATCATGCGCCGCCTGCGCCTGAAGCTCAGTCTGGCCAACACCAGCAGGCAGAACAGCCGCGCCAACAGCGCGTGCACCGTTCTCAAACATCATCCCTGCCGGCGTAAGGTGATAAGAAAAACAGTTTTGGACAATATCACCCGAACCAATACCTGCAGCCGCCAAAAAGCGTCCCGCGCGCCACCAGTCATGGCTCATATTGCCGGGTTCATAGATCGGTCCTGGGCTCTGGAAAATATGCGCAAAGCCCGCAGCGTTCACAGCCGTCAGCCCACCAAAAGGCGGGGCCTTCTTCTGAGCAGCACCAAGATCAGACTTGCGTAGCACAGGTAAAGACGCAAGGGCCTCCGCCGTTGTGATAGCTGACGCATCAACGCCTTCAAGACGGCTCCCATAGCCAGACAGCCCTTGCGCCAATGCTACTTGCTGCGGCAAACGCAGCGCAATTTCCGCAGCGCGCGTCTCGGCGGATCGCGTCTCCAACTCGTCGAAAAACTGGCCCATCTTGTAAACCTTCTTGTGCTCATTTGCGCCCAACTGGCGGCATGGTGCGGACATCACCCTCGCGATCAGCGGGGTCTATATTCTTTCAAAACTCAGCTTGGCTGCCTTAGCTGAGCCAGCGCTTGCGTCGACGATAGGAGCGCACATCGCGGAAGCTTTTGCGCCCATCATCAGACATGCCGAGGTAAAACTCTTTAACATCCGGGTTCTCGCGCAGCTCTTTCGCTGGCCCGTCCATAACCACACGGCCTGATTCAAGAATATACCCATAGTGGGCGAACCTGAGAGCTACGTTTGTATTCTGTTCAGCCAAAAGGAAGGTATACCCTTCTCCCTCATTGAGCTGTTTCACAATACCAAAGATCTGCTCAACAAGCTGAGGCGCAAGCCCCATTGACGGTTCGTCCAAAAGGATCGTTTCTGGCCGGCTCATCAAAGCGCGACCAATCGCAACCATTTGTTGCTCTCCGCCCGATGTATAGCCAGCTTGCGAGCGACGGCGTTCCTTCAGGCGTGGGAAATAATTGTAAACCATCTCAAGGTCCGCATCGACAGCACCTTTGCCATCGGTCCGCGTATAGGCGCCTGTGAGCAAGTTTTCCTCAACGGTGAGGTGCTCAAAACAATGCCGCCCTTCCATCACTTGGATTACACCACGCTTGACCAGATCGGCTGGATCAAGATGCTGCGTAATCTCGCCACGATAGCTCACGCTTCCTTTGGTGACTTCGCCACGCTCCGAGTGAAGCAGGTTTGAAATCGCCTTGAGCGTCGTCGTCTTACCCGCGCCGTTACCGCCCAACAGGGCAGTGATACCGCCTTTGGGCACTTTGAGCGAAACGCCTTTCAGCACAAGGATCACGTGATTGTAGATCACCTCGATGTTGTTCACTTCCAGAACGGTGTCGTTTGTTTCACCAGCATCCAGCATATCAGGGCTCGCTTATTTGAATTCGTTTACAGGATTGGCCGCCCACCCGTTTGAGTGGGCGGCCAGAAGCGCTTAGTTGCAGCGCTGTTCGATGTTGTTTTCAGCGGCGAACGCCTCTGAGTCTGCGGTGATCAGCGGCAGGATAACGTCCATGTCCGATGGTCCGAAGTCAGAGATCAGGTTCCACTTTTTGTCAGCTGCGTTCCACTGCGTGATCCCGCCGAGGCCTGGGCCACCGTGGTTTTCGCAAGAAACGGCAAAGCTTGGCCCGAAGTTTGGCATACCAAGAGCTGTCATGCCTTCTTCTGTGATCTCAAGCGCTTCCATACCGTCACGCATCATCGCTGGTGTGATCTGGGCTGTGCCATGGATCTCTTGAGCTTTTTTCGCCGCTTCTGCTGCGAGCATCGCTGCATACATACCGCGGTTGTAAAGCACTGTCCCGATCTGGTCGCCAGCGCCAGCCGCGAGGCCTTTGTCGACAACGTGTGTTTTGATGTCATCAAACACAGGGAAGTCAGAACCAACGTTATGGAACGTTACCGATTTGTAGCCATTGGCCGCATCACCAGCAGGTGTCACATCGTGCTCTGCACCTGACCACCAGATACCAATGAAGTTTTCCATGTTGAAACGGATGTTCGCCGCTTCTTGGATCGCAACTTGGTTCATAACGCCCCAGCCGTACATAATTACATAGTCAGGCTTGTCGCGGCGGATCTGGAGCCACTGTGATTTCTGCTCCTGACCAGGATGGTCTACGGGAAGAAGGCTCAGTTCATAGCCGTGCTTCGTCGAAAGCTCTTCCAGCGTGCGGATCGGCTCTTTGCCATAGGCAGAGTTGTGATACACGAGGGCCACTTTTTTGCCCTTGATGTCACCACCGTTTGTTTCGAGCAGGTGGTTAATCGCAACAGATGCACCGTTCCAGTAGTTCGCTGGGTAGTTAAACACGTGGCTGAAGACCTTGCCGTTTGCGGCAGATGTACGGCCATAGCCCATTGTGTGGAGCGGAATACCGTCAGCTGTCACTTTGGGGATCAGCTGGTAGGTGATACCTGTTGAGAGCGGTTGATAAACAAGTGCGCCTTCGCCTTTTGTGGACTCATAGCACTCAACGCCTTTTTCGGTGTTGTAGCCTGTTTCGCACTCAGGAACTTTGGTCATGATGCCGCCGATACCACCATCACGCTCGTTGAGCATTGTGAAGTAGTCTGCGTAGCCGTCTGCAAACGGGATACCACCCGCCGCATATGGGCCAGTCCGGTATGAGAGTGACGGGAACACAAGGTCCGCCATCACTGGGCCTGCCGCCATAACGGCTGCCACGGCCATAGTTGCTAGTTTCGTCTTCATCGGGGTCTCCTCCCTTGGTTTTTTCCGATGTTAGCCACAGCTATTGCGCTGAAGCCCTTATTTGTTGCCCTGCCCTTAGTGTGGGAATGGCCACAACCGTAGTTTCTCCTTCGCCACGCGCCACAGCTGGGCAAGCCCATGTGGCTCAGCGATGAGGAAGATAATGATCAACGCACCAACGATCACAAGCTGCAAGTGGGCCACAATATCAGTGGGCCAACCCATACCGCCAATGGTCAGAGCATAAGCCATGAAGGCTGCGATGCTCGCAAAAATCCACCCCACACCAGCGCCTGCAATCAGGCTGCGTGTGCGCACAATATTGATCACCAGCATGACAACCGCAGCGGCGAAAGCCACTAGGAACACCCAGCTCATGACTGAAGAAAAGCCTGATATTTCATCGGTACTGTCTGCAAGCATAAGCTTGAGAAGAACTGGCAAGAGCACGAGGAAAGCCGCGCCTGCGAATGATCCAAAGATCGAGCCGAGACCTCCAATAATCACCATAAACAGAACGATAAACGACTTCTGGATGCCGAAGGCTTCACCAACTTCAACGGCGCCAAGGTAGACCGCAAAGAAGAGCGCGCCAGCGATGCCGATGTAGAAAGAACTTACCGCAAAAGCACTTAGCTTTGCTTTTAGCGGGTTCACCCCAATGATTTCAGCCGCGATGTCCATATCACGGATGGCCATCCATTTGCGTCCAGACGCCCCACGCGTGAGGTTGCGTGCAACGATTGCGCAGAGAGCGGCGATAACTAAGCAGAAAAGATAAGTCGCCCAGGCGTCAGTGCTCGGCCCCGTGATTGCGACCCCAAAGATTTCTCGCTCAGGCGCATTGATCTGACCAGAAGCTGAATAGTTATAAGCCCAGGACCATTTGTTGAATAGCCAAACAAGGAAGAACTGCGCAGCCAAAGTTGCAACCGCAAGGTAGAAGCCTTTGATGCGGAGGCTCGGCAGGCCAAACAGAACACCGACAACAGCCGTCACAAGTCCAGCAAGGATGACAGAGAAAAAGATATTAATAGGTGGGAGCGCATATTGCACACCGTCTATCCAGATATCGAGACCTGTCATGAACTTGTAGCAAGCATAGGCTCCCACGGCCATAAAGCCGCCAGTACCGAGCGAAACCTGCCCACAATACCCGACAAGTATATTTAGACCAATTGCAGCGATTGAATAAATCAAGAACGGCAAGAAGATCGCATTCACCCAATAATCATTGATCAGGAAGGGAACCATCGCAAAGGCCACAAAGAGCACAAAATAGTAGCGATAGCGGTCGAATTTGATCGGGAAGGTTTGCCCGTCATCTTGATAGGACGTCTTATAGTCACCAGCTTCACGGTAAAACATCAGACTCTCTCCCCGTTTAGTTCTTCTTGATGGCTTAGGTCAGCGCGGTTCGCGCGCTTGGCGTAGCCTGTTGCTTCTGCGTGGCGTACAAGCTGGAGATAGGTCCAGATCCCGATGCCCGCTCCAATGGCAGCAAATACAGCAGCCATGGTCATTTGACTTTCGTTGTCGACGTTCGCCGAGAAGGCGAGGTACCCAAAGGCCCAGAAGCCTGACCATGCCACCACGTTGATAATCGCAATGATTTTCATCATGGTGTCAGACCCTCTCGATGATCTTCTCGCCAAACAACCCTTGAGGGCGGAAGACGAGGAAAATAAGAGCGAGCACATAGGCAAACCAATTTTCGGTGGCCCCGCCGACCATTGGGCCAACGGCGAATTCAAAAAGCTTTTCGCCGACGCCAATGATCAGGCCACCGACGATCGCACCCGGAATGGAGGTGAAGCCACCAAGCATCAGAACGGGCAAGGCCTTCAGAGCAATGAGTGAGAGCGAGAATTGGACACCTGATTTTGTGCCCCACATGATACCTGCCACCAGAGCGACAAAACCCGCGAGAGACCAGACCATCACCCAGATAAAGTTGAGGTTGATACCAACCGAAAGTGCCGCTTGGTGATCATCCGCAACAGCACGCATGGCGCGGCCTTGTTTGCTGTATTGGCTGAAAATCACGAGCGCCAGAACAAGGATAGCAGCGATCACAGTTGCAAACATGTCAAGCTTATCGATGAAGAAGCCGTAGAAGTTTTCGTTACCGAAGCCCATCCAGCGCGTGCTGTCTTCAAGCCATATGCTTGCACCCTGCGGTAGGCCGACATCGAGGTTTTTAATCTCGGAGCCCCACATCAAATCGCTGATACCTTCGAGGAAGTAGGCAAGACCGATTGTCGCCATGAAAAGAATAATTGGCTCCTGTCCGACAAGGTGGCGGAAGACGAATTTCTGCACGAGCCATGCCAGCAAAACCATAAAGGCAGCCGTCAGCAAAATGCCGAGCAGTGCAGGCAAATGCCAGCCAAAGTGGTGTACTTCCGTGCCAAACATCGCATTGATCAGATGGCTGAAAGGCACCTGACCATTCATTATTCCGACAAGAGTGGCCGCGGCAAAAAGCGCCATAACGCCTTGGGCGTAGTTGAAAATACCAGAGGCTTTATAGATCAGAACAAAGCCGAGGGCGACAAGGGCATAGAGAACCCCAGCCATAAGTCCGTTTAGGAAGACTTCTATCCCAAAAATCAGATTGTCAGGCATTGTTGAGGCCTCCAAATACTTGTGTCAGTTGGGCTTGCTTAGTCATGGCTCACCCCCAAATAGGCGTCGATCACGTCTTGGTTGTTGCGCACCTCATCAGGTGTGCCGTCGCCAATTTTCTTACCGTAATCCATCACGACAACCCGGTCGCTCAAATCCATAACCACACCCATATCGTGCTCAATCAGAGCAATCGTGGTTCCAAATTCGTCGTTCACATCAAGAATAAAGCGGCTCATGTCCTCTTTTTCTTCAACGTTCATCCCAGCCATCGGTTCATCAAGCAGCAAGAGTGAAGGCTCAGCGGCCAGCGCGCGCGCCAGCTCTACGCGTTTTTTGAGACCATAAGGCAAACGCGCCACGGGCGTCTTTCGGATCGCCTGAATTTCGAGAAAATCGATAATTTTCTCAGCCCGCTCGCGGTTTTCAACCTCTTCGCGCTCAGCCTTACCCTTCCAGAGACCCTGAGCAAAAAGCCCTGTGGTCATGTGGTTAAGACGACCTGTCATCACGTTATCAAGAACGCTCATACCGTCAAACAAAGCGATGTTCTGAAATGTCCGGGCAATCCCTTGACGGGCAACTTCATAAGGCCGCATCTGTGGGCGCTTTGCACCCTGATACCAAACCTCCCCCTGCTGAGGGATATAGAAGCCCGAGATAACATTGAGCATCGAGGATTTGCCCGCACCGTTCGGTCCGATAATAGCGCGGATTTCGCCTTCCTTGATGTCAAAGCTGATATCAGTAATAGCCTTCACCCCACCAAAACTCAGTGTGATGTTTTTCATCTCCATCAACGTACCGCCAATCTTGCGGCCGTCAGCTGTGGTGTAGCCTTCTGTACTCATGTCGTTCATTCTGCTGCCACCTTCTGTGTCGTGACGGTCTGAACCTTGGCGTCAACAATACTCAAAGTCGCGCTGATGGCGCCTTTGCGTCCGTCTTCGTAGGTTACTTCCGTTGTAGTCGAAATTTGGGGTGAGCCGTCGTAGAGGGCATCAACGATGTCCTTGAACTTATCGGCCACAATCACGCGGCGCACTTTTCGTGTCCGGGTCATTTCGCCATCATCCGCATCAAGCTCTTTATGCAAGACGACAAAGCGGTGCACCTGACAGCCCGAAAGCATTTCATCCTGCGCTACAGATTTGTTCACCTCTTCCACGTGGCTCTGGATTGAAGCCAGAACCTTGGGATGGCCCGCAAGCTCTTGGTAAGAGGCATAAGCGATATTGTTACGCTCTGCCCAGTTACCCACCGCCGTCAGGTCGATATTGATAAACGCAACGCAGCGGTCCTTGCCATTGCCAAAGAGCACAGCTTCGAGAATGTCAGGGTAGAACTTGAGTTTGTTCTCAACATATTTTGGAGCAAACAAGCTACCGTCTGCCATTGTTCCCACGTCTTTCGCACGATCGATGATCCGCAAATGACCTGTGTCTGGCTCAAAGAAACCAGCATCACCTGTAGCGACCCAACCTTCAGGGTCTTTGGTCGAGGCTGTGCTTTCCGCATTCTTGTAATACTCTACAAACGTGCCTTCAGAGCGATAGTAGATTTCGCCGTTTTCCTCGATACGTATCTCAACGCCTTTAGCAGGCACGCCCACCGTGTCAGCACGCACTTCACCATCTGGCTGGACAGTGATGAAAACCGAGGCTTCTGTCTGACCATACAGCTGCTTGAGGTTGATACCAAGAGAGCGATAGAAGTCAAAAATCTCAGGGCCAATGGCCTCACCCGCCGTATAACCAACACGCACACGGCTAAAGCCAAGCGTGTTCTTGAGTGGTCCGTAGATACAGAGCTCACCAAGCTTATACTTCAAGCGATCCATAAACCCGACAGACTTGCCGTCCAAGATTGCTGGGCCGACTTTCTTTGCATGCGCCATAAACACATCAAAGAGCCGCTTCTTAAACGGACTAGCATCTTCCATGCGGATCATCACGTTTGTCAGCTGCGTTTCAAAAATACGCGGCGGGGCAAAATAATATGTCGGACCAATCTCGCGCAGATCGGTCATCATGGTTTCTGGGCTCTCAGGGCAATTCGTGCAGAAGCCCGTCCAATACGCCTGACCAACCGAGAAGATAAAATCACCCACCCACGCCATCGGTAAATACGCCAGAATTTCATCGCCTGCATTCAGATGATCAAACTCACTGGCATTCTTCGCTGTCTCGATAATGTTTCTGTTAGAGAGCACAACGCCTTTTGGCTTACCTGTCGTGCCAGACGTGTAAAGCATTACGCAGGTGCTGTCATAAGTCAGCTTCTCACGGCGCTCTTTGAGGTCTTCGATCAGCTCATAATAAGCCGCGCGACCTTGTGCTTGGATATCTACAAACCGGTGCAGCGCATGGTGGTCATACTTACGTAAGCCGCGTGGATCGACATAAATCATATGTTCGAACTGATGCAGCCCATCTTGAATTTCGATAACTTTGTCGACTTGCTCTTGGTCCTGACAGACCACAAAGCGCGCACCACAATGCTCCATGACATAAGCCATCTCTTCAGCAGAGGCATCTTGATACAGCGGAACGGGAATGGCACCCACAGATTGAGCCGCAACCATCGTCCAGTAAAAATGCGGACGGTTTCTGCCAATGATTGCAACAAAGTCGCCCTCATTCACGCCGAGATTAATAAACCCAAGCGCCAGCGCCTCGATTTCCTTCTCGGTTTCGGCCCAAGTCCAGCTCTGCCAGATGCCAAATTCTTTTTCTCGGTAAGCCGCCTTATTGGCAAACTCCCGAGCGTTACGCTGCAACAGCGCTGGAACGGACGCGAGTCCGCTCGTCGCTTCTGACGACTGTGTCAAATCTTTTCCTCCCTTTGCCCCTTTCGGGCCAAACTCGCCACTTTCTGAGCGATTCTCCTTCCCCCAGCGTGACTGTTTCAGAGTTGCCGTCAACTTTTACCTGATCATTTCGCGAATCTAACAAATTGTAACAAGCTGCATTTGGCCGTCTGTGGGGCTTTGCCTACATCTGTTTGGGTGTTAGCACATGGGCAGAAAGGCGGCTCATGACTAACAATCCTGACAATCAAGCTATGACAATGGCTGGGCTCAATCTCATTCAACAAGCACTGTCGATCTATGACAGTGACTTGCGTCTCGTGGTGTCAAATGAGCGGTTTCGCTCAATGTTCGCTCTTCCCGACTGGACTGTAACACCTGGAGCAGAGTTTGCCGCAACGATCCGTTATCTCGCTGAGCGCGGCGAATATGGGGCAATTGATGATATTGACGCATTTGTTAAGGAGCGGGTTGATCTCGCCCGCGCGTTTGAAGCGCACTACATTGAGAGGCAAATGAGCAACGGGCGCTGGATCTCAGTCGAAGGTTCTCCTCTGCCCAACGGTGGGTGGGTCGCTGTCTATACAGACATCACTGGATCTAAACGCCAAGAAGAGCTTTTACGCACACGCTCCGAGTCTTTATCAGACCAACTTCTCAACCGTGCTGAGGAGCTTGCGAAAACCAACCGTGAACTCGAAGCCACAGTTACCGCGCTTGAAGAAGCAAAGCGACAGCTCACCGCGATGGAAGCGCGCACCCGCCTGACAACTGAAATGATGCCCGCACACATCGCACATGTAAGCTCCAACAAAGTCTACACCTACTCAAACCGGCGGGTGAGCTCCGTCATGCCTGGCAGCTTGGCTGATCCTGTAGGACACCACGCTTCTGAAGTGCTAGGTGCACAGCCTTACAGCGTGATTTCGCCTCACTTGGAGCGTGGTTTTGCTGGCGCCTCTTCGGTCTTTGAATTCAATCACGAACCCAGTTCACGACGGATCCGCGTCGCGCTGACACCAGACAGCAGTACAGGCGGAGTGTACATCCTATCGATGGACATTACAGAGGAGACACAAACACGCTCAGCTCTTCAACAGAACCGTCGCCGTCAACTTGCGGCCCAAATGGTATCTGGACTTGCGCATGACTTCTCCAATCTCCTGACAATTGTCCTTGGCTCTCAAAGCCGGCTGCAACGGCTGGGCTTACCTCCAAAGGCTGATGCTCTCATTAACGCTACACTCACGGCTGCACGCCGTGGCGGAGACTTGCTCAATCGCATCGCAGACATGACAGGCTTGCGTGACCTCCATCCACTGCCAACACGCCTGCAGACCTTTTTGACAGAGTTTGAAACGCTTGCGAGCACAACGCTTCCTGAAGGCGTCACCCTGAGCCTTGAAAGTCGTTTTTTGCCATCAAACCTTATCCTCATGTTGGACTCAGGCAGCCTGCAGGACAGCTTGCTCAACCTCGTCTTGAACGCACGAGATGCCTGCAACGGCGATGGTGAAATCTCCCTCTTGGTCGATGTCGTTCAAGACACGTGGATTGAATTTACAGTTATAGATACAGGGCCTGGGTTTTCTGAACATGCCTTATCACACGTGTTTGACCCCTTCTTTACAACCAAAGGCGATAATGGCTCGGGTCTTGGCCTTGCTATGGTCTATGACGTGGCAAAGCTCTCAGGTGGCCGAGTTCAGGCGCGCAATGGCACTACTGGCGCCGAAGTCAGCCTGCGCCTTCCTCTTCGCCTTGCGCCATCGCCCGTCGCACCCGGACTGGTGTTGCTTGTTGAAGATAACGCCTTGATACGAACCGATGTGCGAGAAATGTTGATTTCGCAAGGCCATACTGTGATCGAGGCCACCAGCACAGAAGAGGCGCTGCTCCTCGCCCAAGACTTGCCAGATATTGCGCTGGTCCTCTCGGACATATCGCTCGAAGGTGAAGCGACAGGCATCGACTTGATCGAACGTTTGGGGCAGACACGACCAACAGGTTTTTTGATGACTTCTTTGCCTGAAACCGATCCACTCTTTCAACGTGCCGTCCAGCTCGCACCAGTTATCCGCAAGCCATTTAATTCCGAAACCCTTCAGATCTATCTTGGATTGGACACTGTCTCATGACCAAACCTCTTGTAACCATCCTTGATGACGAACGCGCTATTCGACAAATGCTCACTGATGCGCTGGAAGAGGCGGGCTTTGAGACCATGAGCTTCGCGCGCGCGACCGAGTTCGAAGCGGCGCTCAAGACCGCAATACCAGACGTCTGTCTCGTAGACCTTTCACTTCCTGACAAGGACGGGCTCACGCTCGTTCATCGCCTCGCCCTCGAACAAGGAGCCAGTGTGATCATCATATCAGGCCGCGCGCAGGTTCAAGATCGTGTCACAGGGTTAGAGCTTGGCGCAGATGACTACATTATCAAACCCTTTGAGCCCGCAGAAGTCGTTGCTCGCGTGCGCGCCCGTTTACGCAAAGCGGCTCCCGCCCCTCAAAGTACCGAAACTGCACGTTTCAACGGATGGACGGCACATTTTGAGCGCTATATTCTTGTTGATCAAGCTGGCCAAGAGACCGCATTTTCTCACGCCGAGGGAGAAGTTTTGCGACTGTTTCTGGAACGCCCCAAAAGGCTTATTTCTCGAGCCAACATGCAAGAAACGCTAGGTGGTGCAGCAGGCGAAAGTTTTGACCGTGCGATGGATGTGCGCATTTCGCGCCTCAGAACAAAGCTGGGGGAAGACCCGAAGAATCCCCGCCTGATCAAGACCATCTATGGCGCTGGCTATATTTTTCTTGGCGATGTGAGCTGGGGCTAAAGCCGCGCGACTGCTCCCGCCAAAACCTCAAGACCTGTGACCAAATCAGCTTCGTCTGTATCTTCTTCGAACGCGTGACTGATCCCGTTAATTGACGGAACAAACAGCATTGCGACAGGCAGATATCGCGCGACATTGGTTGCATCATGAAGCGCACCGGACGGCATCTTCCTCCAGCGTCCCGCAGCATGCTCTTCAGCACTGGCCTCAAGCGCTGACCGCAGATCCACGCTCATAGCAACTGGTTCCAGCCCCAACATGGGGCCAAACGAAAGTCCAACTCCCTGTGCTTCAGCGACCTCTGACGCGGCATGCCGAATGATCTTCTCCATGCGCCCCAAGCGGTCAGCATCACCGTCTCGCCATTGCATCGAGAAGGTGGCACGTCCGGGTACTATGGAGTGTGCATCGGGGTGCAACTTCACATGACCAATCGTCCAAACAGTTTGAGGCGTTACCACATTTTTAAAGCGCTCTCCAATAAGCGCATTGAAAGCCCCCAGCGCCTGAAAGGCGTCCTTGCGCAGATGCATTGGGGTCGTCCCCGCATGGTTCTGCTCGCCCTCGAAGGTAATACGCATATCGCGAATGCCGACAATGTCCGTCACCACACCAACGGCTTCGCCCGCTTGGTCAAGCCACGGGCCCTGCTCAATATGCATCTCAATAAAGCACGTAAATTGCTTTGGATCTACAAAGTTTCCAGCCTGAGAAGCCATAGATTCGCGCGCCTCTGCAAGAGTGGTGCCTGTGCGGTCTGTTAACTTGTCAGCCTCTTCAAGCGTCAACTCTCCAGACCAAACGGTGCTGCCTGTAGTCACGCCAAAGCGGCCTTCCTCGTCTTGAAAGCTCACCACAGACACAGCAGGTCCGCCTGATTCTTTTGCCGCGCGGGCAACTTCCAGTGCCGCAATCACACCCAAGGCTCCGTCAAGCCAGCCGCCCTCGGGTTGGCTGTCAGAATGAGACCCAAGCAAGACTGAGGGCCCGTCTGCCAGCCCGAAAAGAGACCCCATCGGGTCGTAATGAACCTTGAGACCCGCTTCTTCAAACTTCTGAGCAAGCCACGCCCGCGCAGTAATATCGGCTTCACTATAGGCTGGGCGCACAACGCCTTTGCCGACGCCAGACGCCCCGAACTGGCGCAAGGCGTGAAGATCAGAAAGAAAGCGAGTTGGATTGATATTCATATTCTATTCAGCAGCAACCGCACCCTCTGCCTTCTCCACTTTTACCGCCGAAAATTTAAACTCGGGAATCTTGCCATATGGATCAAGTGCAGGATTTGTAAGAATATTCGCTGCAGCTTCAACATAAGCAAAAGGTACGAATACCATATCCTCAGCGACAGCCCGATCAGCACGCGCCATGATCACGATACTGCCGCGTCGCGTGCTCAAGCGAACATGCTCACCCGGCTCCACACCAAGACGGCGCAAAGTCTTAGGATGCAACGAACAGTTGGCCTCAGGCTCCACGGCGTCCAAAACATTTGAGCGCCGTGTCATCGAACCAGTGTGCCAGTGCTCTAGCTGACGACCCGTTGTCATAATCATCGGATAGTCTGCATCAGGCGATTCATCAGGTGCGATTACACTTGCAGGCGTAAACTTTGCGCGTCCTTCTGCCCGCGGAAATCCATCCCCGAACACGATCGCCTGTCCCGGGTCAGTTTCGCTTAGGCTCGGATAGGTGATCGTCTCAGTCTTGAGCCGTTCCCATGTTATATTGTTGAGCGAGGCCATGTTAATCTTCATCTCGTTAAAGACCTCAGACACATCACCATAGTCCCAATTGAGTCCGACGCGCTGCGCCAGTTCGACTGTGATTTTCCAGTCTTCGCGCGCGTCACCTGGCGGTGTAACAGCTGGCCTCACACGCTGCACCTGACGGTTGGTGTTGCTCACCGTACCATTCTTCTCGTACAGCGCCGAAGCAGGAAGGATCACATCAGCATAGTTCGCTGTTTCGGTCAGGAAAATATCCTGCACAACGAGATGCTCAAGCTTTGCCAAAGCGTCACGCGCATGCTCCACATCAGGGTCTGACATCGCTGGATTTTCGCCCTGAATATACATCCCCTTGATGTTGCCGGCATAAGCTTCATCCATGATCTCCGTCACAGTCAGGCCTTTTTCGTTGGAAAAGTCTCCAGCCCCCCAAACATCGGTAAAGGCTTTGCGAATGCCGTCGTCCATGACACTTTGATAGTCAGGCAAGAACATCGGAACGAGGCCAGCATCAGACGCACCTTGTACGTTGTTCTGCCCACGCAATGGATGCAGCCCAGCGCCTGGCTTACCGACATTACCCGTCATCAAGGCAAGCGAAATCAGGCAACGTGAGTTATCCGTACCGTGGATGTGCTGGCTTACGCCCATGCCCCAGAAAATCATCCCGGCCTCAGCACCCGCAAAGATGCGTGCAACTCGGCGCAATTGATCAGGCGACACACCACAAATTTCACTCATCGCTTCGGGAGAGAAGTCCTTCAGATGTGCTTTCTCTGCTTCCCAGTTTTCGGTCCAACGATGGATGTACTGGCTGTCGTACAGCTCCTCTTCGACGATCACATGCATAATCGCGTTGAGCATGCTGACGTCTGTTCCTGGGCGAAACTGAACCATCTCTTCTGCAAAACGGCGCAAACCGACCCCACGTGGGTCCATTACTATGAGCTTACCACCGCGCTTGGTGAACTGTTTGAAATAGGTCGCTGCAACAGGGTGGTTCTCAATCGGGTTCGCTCCGATGATTATTGCAACATCGGCGTTCTCAATCTCATTGAATGTCGCCGTAACAGCGCCGGAGCCAACATTCTCGATCAGCGCGGTTACAGAACTGGCATGGCAAAGCCGCGTGCAGTGATCGACGTTGTTGTGAAGAAAGCCCTGCCGAATGAATTTCTGAAAAAGATATGCCTCTTCATTGGTACATTTGGCCGAACCAAACCCCGCTACAGCCTTGCCGCCATGCTGATCACGCAGCCCAGACAGGCCACCTGCGGCAAACGCCATCGCTTCATCCCAGCTCGCCTCGCGAAAGAACTCGTTCCAGTTGTCTGGGTGTACATTGAGACCCTTTGCAGGAGCGTCTTCGCGGCGGATAAGCGGTTTTGTCAGGCGGTGAGAGTGATGAATGTAGTCAAACCCAAAGCGGCCCTTCACACAAAGCCGACCCTCGTTGGCAGGCCCGTTAATGCCTTCAACATATTTGACCTTGCCATCTTTGACCTTAAGCGAAACCTTGCAGCCAACGCCACAAAACGGACAGACACTTTCTGTTTCGCTGTCAAAATCCTTGCTGTCGCCTTGCTGCTGATCATCCAGCACGGTCGCAGGCATAAGCGCCCCAGTCGGGCAAGCCTGAACACATTCGCCACAAGCGACACATGAGCTCTCGCCCATCGGGTCATCCATATCAAACACAGGATAGGCCGAGTGCCCCCGACCCGCCATGCCGATCACATCATTGACCTGCACTTCACGGCACGCACGCACGCAAAGCCCGCAGGATATACAAGCATCAAGGTTCACCCGCATAGCAACATGGCTATCATCCAACAGCGGAATATGGCCCTCTTCCAGTTTGGGGAAACGGCTCTCGCTGACACCGTTGAGATCAGCCATATCCCACATGTGCGCAGATTTGTCGTGGCTCGTCTCACGCTCAGGCAAATCTGCCAAAAGCATTTCTACAACCATTTTACGGGCACTCGTTGCACGCGCATTATTGGTCACAACAACCATGCCCTCTTGCGGCTCGCGAATACAAGACGCAGCCAAGGTCCGTTCGCCCTCGATCTCAACCATACAAGCGCGACAGTTACCGTCAGGGCGATATCCCGGCGCAGGCTTATGGCAAAGATGCGGAATGACGAGCCCACGCCCGTTTGCCACTTCCCAAATGGTCATACCCTTTTCGGCCACAACCTGCTCACCATCGAGCGTGAACTTAACTGTTTCAGACATCGCGCGTCTCCTGTCGATCTTAACGCCCATCATAAAGCAGAGACGGCAACCTGAACACCTCACATTCCCGACACCCCACCACCCTTTTGCGCCGCCTTTCACCTCACTACATTTTCTTTGTCTTCATCCCCTTTAAACCGCTGCACCCTACGGCTAATCTTTGCGAGAATTTGATCAAATGAGGCGCAGATGGCAGAACTGATTCTGGTGCGGCACGGGCAGGCCAACAGCCACGCCACGGACGAGGCAAGCTATGACAAACTATCTGATCTGGGCCATACTCAAGCGCGTTGGCTCGGAGAGCATATGCGCGCCACCAACCCCCATTTTGATCATGTGATCACAGGCACTCTGCGCCGCCAAAAAGAGACGGCTGTAGGCATGGGATATGACAAAACTCGCGTCGATGGGCGCCTTGATGAATTACAATACTTCGCAATGGCAGCAGCTCTTGAAGCTGAACACGGAATTGTCACTCCAACTGACCCGACTGAGTTCGCCTCCCATCTGCCCAAGATGATTGGCTACTGGGCCGCCGATAAAGTGAAATCTGTCCCAGAGCGCTTCGCAGACTTTCATGCCCGCACAACGGGCCTCATTGAAGAAGTTTGCCAAGGACACGGCCGCGTGCTCTTGGTAACATCAGGAGGTGTTATCGGAACAATACTGCGCCATGTCTTGCACCTTTCTGATGATGGGATGGCAAAGATCATGTTGCAGGTGATGAATTCCTCGGTTCACCGCCTCGAATATGTACACGGCCAACTCATGCTTGGCAGTTTCAACGCGACGCCCCACCTCGATATCCCTGGCCGTGAACACGCCCGCACTTTTGTCTGAACAGGAACACAACATGACCCATCTCTGGCTCAGAGCCGAACAACGCGCCCACGAAGAACGTGTAGGCCTGACACCCGAGGGGGCAAAGGCACTGATCGATGCGGGTTTCCGTCTGACCGTCGAAGAAAGCTCTGTGCGCGCTATCCCACTGCAAGGCTATGTCGACGCCGGCGCCGAAGTTGCCCCGGAAAACAGCTGGCCCACAGCCCCCCGTGATGCGATCATCTTCGGCCTGAAAGAGCTGCCTGAAGATGGAACACCACTCCCCCACCGTCACATCATGTTTGGCCACGCCTACAAAGGTCAATTTTCCGGAAAAGCCTTGCTTGAAAGATTTAAAGCGGGCGGCGGTACGCTATACGACCTTGAATATCTTGTCGATGAAACAGGCCGCCGCGTCGCGGCTTTCGGGTATTGGGCAGGCTTCGCAGGGGCAGCTGTCACACTTAAAACATGGCTTGCTCAAAAAGAGGGCGCTCTTTGCCCTCCTGTTGGCGCTTATGCAAACAAAGATGCTCTCTTAGATGAGCTCCGCGCCGATCTTGTCACCAAGCCAAACGCCATCGTCATCGGCGCACTGGGCCGCGTTGGCACGGGGGCATCTGATTTGCTTGAGGCAATGGGCGTTTCCGTGACGAAATGGGACATGGCTGAAACTGCAAATGGCGGCCCCTTTCCAGAAATTCTTGAGCATGACATCTTCATCAACTGCATTCTTGCCCGCCCAGGAACACCGCAGTTTGTCCCGCTATCCGCAAAAGAGACCCCCCGTAAGCTCACCGCGATAGGTGATGTCGCGTGCGACCCTGACAGCGACTATAATCCTATTCCCGTCTACTCAGAAGCCACGACATGGGAAGCACCAGCGGTACGCGTCCATGATACCCCGCCACTTGATGTCATGGCTATCGACAACCTGCCTTCCATGCTCCCGCTCGAAAGCTCTGAGGACTTTGCTGCACAGCTTTTACCATCGCTCCTCACGCTTGACGTACTGACCGAAGGTGTCTGGGCCCGCGCCGAAAAAGACTTCGTTACACATGTAGGCGCTCTATGACACTCGCGCCTTACGTAGGCTATCTCGCCGCCGCGCTCGGCACGATTTGCTGGATACCACAGGCTTGGAAAGCTTGGAGAACGCGCAACACATCAGGAATATCTTTGGTGTCAAACATGCTGTTCCTAACAACGGTGTCGCTTTGGCTTCTCTATGGACTTTTGGTCTCAGACTGGCCCATCATCATCGCAAATATATTTGCTGTCATAGCGGTTCTCACGATCGTCGCAGCCAAACTGAAGTACAAATAAGGGACATAAAATATGACAATCCATTGGTGCGGCACAGGCCTTTCGGCCATTCCAGGCCTTCGCAAACTTATCGAAGAAGGCCACGCGGTGGTGGTCTGGAACCGCACAACCTCGAAGGCCAAAGAGGCCGTCGGCGACATTGCGCAAGATATTCGCAGCTTCGACATGGACGCAATTACAGCCGCAACAGCCAAAGACGACATCGTTGTCTCTATGCTCCCAGGCGATTGGCATGTGCCACTGGCCGAAATGTGTCTTGCACGCGGTGCGAACTTTGTGAGCTCAAGCTATATCGCCCCCGAAATGCGTGCACTTGATACTGCGTTCCGCGAGGCAGGCCTCATTTCGGTCAATGAAGTTGGCCTCGACCCGGGGATCGATCATCTGATGGCGCATGCGCTCGTCGCAGATTATCGCGCAAACGCGGCATATGACGCCAGTGCTGATATATCGTTCATTTCTTATTGTGGCGGTATTCCGAAACATCCCAACCCGTTCAGATACAAGTTCAGTTGGTCACCCCTTGGCGTGCTAAAAGCGCTACGGTCACCGTCAAAATCGATCAAAAACTTCACAGAGCTGAACGTCTCGCGCCCTTGGGACGCGATCAGCTCTTACGCCGCGCCTTTGGCAAGCCCAGAAACCTTTGAAGTTTATCCCAACCGCGATAGCTTGCCATTCATGGCGGATTACCAGTTCGAGCCAAGCTGGCGTATCAAAGAATTCGTACGTGGCACGTTGCGCCTAAACGGGTGGAAGGACGCATGGGCCGATGTCTTCACCGAAATCGAAACTCTTTCTGGTCCCGAAGGCGACATGCGCCTGAAGGAGATGTCAGATGGATTCTGGAATGAAAATGCCTACGATGAAGGTGAGCCTGATCGCGTCGTCATGTGCGTTGGATTGAAGGCCGAACAAGACGGAGGCGAAATCTACAACAAGACATATGTAATGGATGCCTGGGGAGATGCCCGCGGGACCGCGATGGCTCGCCTTGTCTCGATTCCCGTGTCTCTCGCGGTCAAAGCAGTGCTCAACCGCCAGATTGGTTCAGGTGTACACCCCGCGCCACATGACCCCAAACTGGTCGCCGAATGGCTAAAGGAAGTCGACACACTCGCTCAGCACCTACAAGTGGTCGATCACCTAGCCTAAGCGATCTTGGCACCAATACAATCTGAGAGGGTCGTGTTCCGCATTGCGAAATGCGACCTTCTTACCCTTTACGGATCAAATCATCTTCTTCGTCAAATGCCGAAAGCCCGAGCGCTTCCAGCCCGTTCTCCAAATGATCGGAAAGATGAGGTGTGCCCATAAGGTAGTCAGGTGTTGGAACCGTCGCCTCGGCGATAGCGGTGGCGCGCGCCTCTGCTAATTCTTCAGGCTCGAAGCTACCACGGCCAATCCACATTACTGCCACGAGATCAGTTAACTCCTCCTCACGGAGGGTTTCAAAAAAACCTGCAAGTTCGGCCTCTGCACGGCCCAGCTCGCGGGACATGAGAATAATTTGGGCAATTTTGTTGATACCAATTTCAAGCATGCTGTGTCCTCCTGTCGGCGCATGAGGCTCAGGATGTAACGCTTTCGCACTCTTAGCCTTGATCTAACGCAAGCTTATTCAGGCGCTTTGATTGGCACCACATTCGGCTGCTCAGGGGCCAGCTCTTCGAAATCAAAGTTATCAAGCCGCTTGGCCCGTCGTCCTGCCTTGTCAGCGGATACTTTGATATCGGAGATGTCTTTGGCAGCTTGATGAAAGTGACGGTCAAGATTTTCGACACGGTTTCCAAGACGGTCAACATCGGCAAACAAAAGCCCAAGTTCACGGCGGATCGCTCCTGCCTGCTCACGCATCCGCGCATCTTTCAAAATAGCTCTCATCGTATTGAGGGTTGCCATGCAGGTAGTCGGCGAAACAATCCAGACTTTCGCGGCAAACCCTTCGCGAACAAGTTCTGGAAAGTTCGCGTGAAGCTCAGCATAAATCGCTTCAGACGGCAAAAACATCAGCGCACCATCCGCAGTTTCTCCGTCGAGAATATATTTCTCCGAAATGTCTTTTATATGCTTCTTAATTGACACACGCAGCATCTTGGCAGCCTCGTTGACTTGCCAATCATTCTCAGCACGCCGCAGTGCTTCATAGGCCTCAAGCGGAAATTTAGCATCAATGGCAATCGGTCCGGGCGGGTTCGGCAAATGGATCAAACAATCTGCCCGCTTCCCATTTGAGAGCGTTGCCTGCATCGTATAACTGTCACTCGGCAAGGCTTTGGTTACAATATCTGTGAGCTGAATCTCACCAAACGCGCCCCGTGTCTGCTTGTTGCTCAAAATATCCTGAAGGCTCAAAACGTCGCCTGACAGTTTCGTAATATTATCTTGAGCCTTATCAATCGCAATAAGCCGTGCTTGAAGCTCCCCGAGTGACTTAGCCGTACTCTGAGCCGAACCCGTCAGGTTCTCGTTCATCTTGCCACTGACATCGGCAAGGCGCTTTTCCATCAGTTGTAACATGTTGGCCTGTGAAGCTGCCTGTGCTTCGCTCACGTGGGTCAAGCCCCCTGCGAGCTGTTGCTGCCCATCTGACAGCTGCTGCACACGCACACCAAGATTGCCCAATTGATGCACCAAGGGCTCTGTCATACGTGCCGAGCGCGCAGCAGATCGCATCCCCATAAACAGCATAAATAGGATTACGAAGATTAGAAAAAGTCCCGCAAAAAGAAGATGCAGCTCTGCAATCTGATAACCTGCCAGTTCAATCATGTGCGCCCGAATAGCCTCTCGATATCGCTCAATTTCAGTTCAATATAAGTAGGCCGCCCGTGATTGCATTGACCCGAATGTGGAGTCGCTTCCATCTCGCGCAAAAGTGCGTTCATTTCTTCGGCACGCATCCGTCGTCCAGAGCGGATCGAACCATGGCAAGCCACTCGGCTGAGAACAGCTTCGAGCTTGTCTTTCACCGTGCTTGTCGAGCCGCCGTCTGTCAGCTCGTCAACAATGTCACGCAACATTGCCTCTGCATTGACCTCACCCAAAATCGCAGGTGTTTCACGCACAGCAACAGACCCAGCCCCAAAAGGTTCAATGCTCAAGCCCAACTGTGCCAAATCCTGCGCGGCTTCGAGCAAAAGCGCACAATCGCCTTCGCTCATGCTGACAATCTCGGGTATCAATAGCGCCTGCGCGCGCACTCCGTTTTCCGCCATCTGTTTTTTCAGTCGTTCATAAACCAGTCGCTCGTGAGCAGCGTGTTGATCCACCAAGATCATCCCAGTCTCTGTCTGGGCTATGATGTAATTCTCGTGCACCTGTGCCCGCGCCGCCCCCAAAGGCAGCGCCTCCAATGGCCGTTCGTCATGTGTTTCGACTGTCTCAACTCGCGCAGAAAAACCGCCTGCCATTTCCGCAAAGCCTTGGCTTGGCGCAGAGTACCCCCGCCCTATATCGGGGCGATCCATTTGGTAAACCCTTGGTTCAGTCACTTCTGGCCGCATGGCCCCAAGCGCCGCGGCACCAACAGTGGAAGAGGCTCTGTGTCCTGCCTCTGCCAGCGCGTGTTTCAGTGCACTTACGATCAGCCCCCTCACCATGCCCGGGTCACGGAAACGCACCTCAGATTTGGCAGGGTGCACATTCACATCTACGAGATTGGGCGCGCAAGACACGAAAAGCGCCACTGCTGGGTGGCGATCTCTACTCAAAAAATCGGAATATGCTCCACGCAGAGCTCCAATCAAAAGTTTGTCTCGCACCGGGCGCTCGTTCACAAAGAAAAACTGCGCCACAGCAGAGCCGCGCGAATATGTCGGAAGAGCCGCGTACCCCGTCAGTGCAACCCCCTCACGCTCCGCATCGATTGCCAGCGCATTCTGGGCAAAATCACGGCCCATTACCTGCGCCAAACGTCCATGCAAAGCTTTGAAAAGGTCGCCAGTCTCTCCTTCAACGCGAAACTTAACTTGCGGCTCGCCATCGCCCGACACATCAGCCAGACTAAAGCCCACATAAGGCTCGGCCATTGCCAACCGCTTCACAACCTCGGCTATTGCCTGCATTTCTGCGCGGTCCGAGCGCATAAATTTCAAACGAGCCGGCGTCGCATAGAAAATATCACGCAGCTCAACGCGGGTTCCGCCTGCCAAAGCCGCTGGCTTCACAGCGCCCATATCTCCACCAGAGACCTCAATACGCGCGCCTTCTTTGCCCAAAACCCGCGAGACGATGCTCAGCCGTCCAACAGCACCAAGTGACGGAAGCGCCTCTCCACGAAAACCAAATGTATGGATATTCATCAAGTCAGAGCCGTCGATCTTTGATGTCGCATGTCGCGACAACGCGAGCGGTAAATCAGCCGCACTCATCCCGCAGCCATCATCTACAACCCGTATGAGTGTCTTGCCACCATCCGCAACTTCAATACGAATGCGCGTGGCTCCCGCATCGATGGCGTTTTCAACCAGCTCTTTTACCGCAGACGCTGGCCGTTCGATCACCTCACCTGCCGCAATACGATTGATTGCAGCATCGTCAAGCTGACGGATCACAGGGTGATTTTGGCTTATGTTGGGGCGAGGCTCGGACATGCCGCAAGACTTAGCATAGGCACGCGCGATTCGACCATGAGAGAAACCGCACAACAAAAAGGGCCAGCCAAGTTTCCTCTGGCTGGCCCCGATGCTGTTTAGGTTAGATTAACCCTTTGAGAACTCTGGGTAAGCTTCCATACCAAGCTCGGCCATATCCAAGCCCATGATCTCGTCCTCTTCGCTTGCACGGATACCGACTGTTGCTTTCAGCAAGAACCAGAACACTGCAGAGACAACGAAGACGAACACACCCACAACTGCGATAGATGTCAGCTGGACCATCAGGTTCGCATCTGTGTTTGTGAAGACAACGGCGATTGTCCCCCAGATACCCGCCATCAAGTGAACAGGGATGGCACCGACAACATCGTCAATCTTCAGCTTGTCAAGGAATGGCACTGCGAACACAACAATCACACCACCGACCATACCGATCAACGTCGCGGAACCGAGCGTAGGCGTCAGAGGTTCGGCTGTAATCGAAACAAGACCCGCAAGCGCACCGTTGAGGACCATCGTCAAATCGACCTTCTTGTAGAGAAGCTGTGTCAAGATCAGAGCCGCAATCGCACCGCCAGCCGCAGCTGTGTTGGTGTTCGCAAAGATACGGCTGATGTCACCAACGTTTCCGGCTGTGTTCATATAAAGTTGCGAACCGCCATTGAAGCCGAACCAACCGAGCCAGAGGATAAACGTACCGAGTGTTGCCAATGGCAGGTTCGAGCCCATGAAGGGAACTGTACGGCCTTCTTTGGTATACTTGCCGAGACGTGGTCCAAGAATGAGCGCGCCAGCCAAAGCAGCCCAGCCGCCAACCGAGTGCACGACAGTCGAGCCGGCGAAGTCAAGGAAGCCCATACCATCAAGGAAGCCACCGCCCCATTTCCAGCTGGCCTGGATCGGGTAGATGAATGCTGTCAGCACAACCACAAAGGCAAGGAACGGCCAAAGTTTGATCCGCTCAGCCAAAGTACCTGAAACGATCGAAGCGGTCGTTGCGCAGAACATGAGCTGGAAGAAGAAATCGGACCCAACTGAAGCATAGGTCAGGTCAGGCTCAGCACCCGCAAGACCAACTGGCTCAAGCGATGCCATGCTAAACGCACCCAAGATGCCTTCCATGCTCCAGCCATCGCCTGGATACATCAGGTTATAACCAACAACATAGTAAGCAATTGCGGCAATCGCAAAGAGAGCGATGTTCTTGGTCAATTGCATCGTCACGTTCTTGGAGCGGACAAGGCCCGCTTCAAGCATGGCAAAACCAGCCGCCATCCAGAACACGAGGAAACCCGCGACAAGGAACATGAAGGTGTTAAAGATGAAGCCGACTTCTGTGCTCAGCGGCAGAACCTCGGCATCTTGCGCCATTGCGGCGGCGGGCAGAAGCGTCGCCGCTGCAGCCAGCGTATATATGAATTTATTCGTCATGATTTCGTCCTTTCCCCGCGCTTAAAGCGCATCTGGTCCTGTTTCGCCTGTCCGCACGCGTACTGCCTGCGCCAGATCCAGCACAAAAATTTTCCCGTCACCGATCTTGCCAGTGCGTGCGGTCTTGGTGATTGTTTCGACAATGCTATCCGCCATGTCCGCAGGAACTGCGATTTCAAGTTTGATCTTCGGCACAAAATTGACTGCGTATTCTGCTCCACGGTAGATCTCGGTATGGCCAGATTGCGCCCCAAAGCCCTTAATCTCGCTCACCATCATTCCGCGCACGCCGATCGCGGTCAGTGCCTCGCGCACCTCTTCAAGCTTATAAGGCTTGATCGTTGCTATAATGAGTTTCACCTTGTTATCCCTTTCCCTAAGCCGCCTTTCGACAGCACTTTGCACCTGCAGCATTTGCCCAATGCGGCGCAGAAAGAAGCGTTCGGGCTCACAAGACGACTCTAAAACAGGCAGAATCCCGTTTTTTGCGCAACGACTCGCTCAACTGCACAAAAAATACGCATTTCTGTGAGGGCTTCTGCACGTCTTTCCCCTCTACATTTTACGAAAGCCAAGATAAGGTCTCACAAAACAAAGGCTCCGAGCAGGGCAGATTATGAGTAACACTGGACGCAAAAAGCCGCCGCTCGTTGCAGAGCGCCGCTACCCCAAAAAGACCGTTGCAGCGCCGAAAAAGCGCGCTGCCAGTAAGCGCAGCCCCACCAAACCAAAGCGTGGGCTCATTCGCCGCTTAATTTCGGCAATTTTTTCTTGGATCTTCCGTATCATCTGGGGCTTCGGCTGGCGGCTGACGCTTGTCTGTACGTTGCTGCTTGGCCTTGCTGTGGGTTATGTTTCACTCACTCTCCCTCCCGTGGAACAGCTTTTCGACGGCCGCGCACGCGGCTCGGTCACTTTATTAGATGCTTCAGGGAGCGTTTTTGCTTGGCGTGGTGATCAATTTGGAGGAGCGGTCACCGCAACATCTGTCTCACCACACCTTAAAAACGCAATCATTGCGACTGAGGACAAGCGGTTCTACCAACATTTTGGCTTGTCACCGCGTGGCATTGCGTCTGCTGTTCGCATTAACTTGCGCGAAGGACGCGGGCCTCTGTCTGGTCACGGTGGTTCAACGCTGACGCAACAAACAGCCAAACTCATCTGCCTTGGCGTGGATTTTGACCCCACAATCTGGAAAGACGAAGCGGCATATGAAGCCGATTGTCGTCAAGGTTCTCTCGCACGCAAGGCCAAAGAAGCAATCTACTCCATGGCAATGGAGGTCAAATACACCAAAAATGAAATCCTGACGGTCTACATCAACCGCGCCTTTCTTGGCGCAGGTGCGCGTGGCTTTGAGGCGGCATCCCAGCGCTACTTCGGCAAATCCGCAGCTATGGTCGCCCCCAACGAAGCGGCCATGTTGGCGGGCCTCCTGGTCGCCCCTACTCGCTACGCGCCAACGAACAACCTTGAGCGCTCCCAAGAACGCGCGGCAACCGTCGTACGCCTAATGGAAGAGCAAGGTTACCTCTCGGCCACAGAGGCAAAGCAGGCATCTCTGTCACCCGCTACGCTTTCTCAAGCAGCACAAGCCAAAGCAGGTGGATATTTTGCTGATTGGGTTATGACAACTGGTCCTGACTTCTTCACTCGCAATACAACAGAAGACGTCATCATCCGTACCACGCTTGATCAGCGCATCCAGCGCGCAGCCGAAGCCGCAATAAAAGACGTTTTTGATGCCAAAGTCAGCAAAACCTCTGGTGCTCAGGCTGCTATTCTAATCATGTCCGCCGATGGCGCAGTTCGCGCCATGGTCGGAGGGCGCCAAACGCAAGTTTCTGGCGCCTTCAACCGTGCCACCATGGCCAAGCGCCAACCGGGATCAGCATTCAAGCCTTTTGTCTATGCCGCTGCGCTCGACATCGGGAGATCGCCCTTTGATCTTATCAATGACGAAGCTTACTGCATCGACGTTCCTGGTTCAGGTAAATATTGCCCGAACAACTACAACGACAAATTTCACGGAACGGTCACGCTGACAGAGGCACTCAAGAAGTCCTACAATATTCCAGCAGTTAAGCTCGCACAGGAAGTCGGCCTCGATACCGTTCGTAAAGTCGCCTCCGACTTCGGCATTGAATCTGATCTTGCTCAAGGCCCAGCTCTTGCGCTCGGAGCCTCCGAAGCGAGCCTACTCGAAATGACAGGGGCCTATGCAGGCATCCTAAATGGTGGGAGCGCGGTGACACCCTACGGCCTCATTGAGCTCAAGCTTCTCGGAAATGAAGACCCTCTGATGACGGCAACAGGCGGGATCGGAGAACGCGTAATTCAACAAGAGAGTGCCGAAAAGCTGATCTGGATGATGAACAAGGTCGTCACCGAAGGTACAGGTGGTCGGGCACGCCTAGCAGACCGTGACGTAGCTGGTAAAACAGGCACCTCGCAGTCAGCCAAAGACGCATGGTTCATCGGTTTTACAGCCGACTATGTAGCTGGCGTCTGGATTGGCTATGATGACAACACCCCACTCCAAGACGTTACAGGCTCAGGCCTGCCCGCAGAGATCTGGCAAGAGGCAATGAAGCGGGTCCATGAGGGCCTTCCCATCCATGTGCTTCCGATGCGAGCACCAGAGACAAACGAAGGGCAACTCCTTGGCAAAATCTCTCCCCAAGGCGGGGCGAGACAAACGCAAAGTGCCGTGGAACAACTGCTCGAAGGAATTTTTGGCTCCACTAGTGGAACCCGAGCAAGTGGCGGCACCCCTCAAGACGCAAAAGAGCGCCAAGACCGTCAGCTAAACAACCGTGAAAGCCGGTAACCGTTACTCGCACCTTGCATCGAGTAGCGCACCTGCAACGGAAATCTTGGTTTCCTGTTGGATATCGCAGAAAATGACCGCTGGCGGCGGAATTGGGTCCGGCTCGTTCGTGCACTTCAAATCAGCCATTATAATGGCCTGATCGCCCCTCAACCGCGTTACCTTGCAGCCGGAGACCGTCTCTATAGCGATCCGCGCCCTTGGCTCTACCGCTGCCAACCGTGGCGCCCACTCGCCATTCAGGCGAATAGCTTCGGCACGCCGGTCCAATACACGCACGTCAAACGTGCTCTGAGCAACAGTGATGCGCTGAACAGGGGCCCCGCGAAAGGTGGTGCTCGGTGTGTCACATGCCGCCAAGAGAAAAACAGATAAAACAGACAATCTCATGAGATGAGGATTGATCAGACATGGTTAACAGCTGCTTAAAGGAACAGACTATTGCATTCAGCTTTTGGAATGTATATATATTCCAAAAGCTGAATATAAGGAATCATCCCATGTCTCGAAAACCAGCCGATACATATTCGCCTCTCTACTTTCTCGCATCACTTGGCGCGGGGGGGCTTTCTGTCACTTTCTTCATGTACCTAATGTTCTGGGTTCCCCATCGGGGCCGCCCCGTACCCATCTTTGAAGATATTGTGAGTGCATTCTCAACTGGTAGCACGCCCTTGCAGGCCGCGATTGTCATCGCAGTGCTTGGGATCATCGGAATGACTTTTCTCAACGTAAAATCACTCCTATGGAATTTTGCCGCCCTTCGTCGTTTCAAACAAACCAATGCTTACGCAGAATTGCGTCGCTCGAACGCCGAAACAACACTTCTCGCAGCACCGCTCGCCAGCGCGATGACAGTCAACGCCCTCTTCATTGTGGGCCTCGTGTTTGTTCCTGGGCTTTGGAACGTTATCGAGTATCTGTTTCCGCTCGCTCTCTTGGCTTTCGGAGCACTTGGCGTCTGGGCTCTCGCGCTTATCGGGCACTTCCTAGGGCGGGTTTTGAGCGAGGGCGGAATCTTTGATATGACCGCTCACAATAGCTTTGCCCAGCTCTTGCCAGCCTTCGCACTCGCAATGATTGGCGTTGGGTTCTCCGCTCCAGCGGCAATGTCGCTTACACCCGTTACTGTTGCGTTCTCTCTCGCCATCTCCACTTTCTTCGCGGTCGCATCACTTATCTACACAGTGGTCGCCCTCACAACAGCCTTTGGCTCTATGCTACACCACGGCACAGCACGTGAAGCAGGACCAACGCTTATGGTCATTGTCCCGATCGTGACCATACTCTCCATCCTGTTCTTGCGCCAAGATCACGGCCTTCATACTACTTTTGAGGGACACACCAGTGCCGCAAGCACAATGCTATGGTTGACACAAATGATCTCGGTTCAAGTCGTCTTTCTCTTGCTCGGCCTCACGGTCTTGCGCCGCCAGAACTACTTTGCGGATTTTGTTTTCGGTACAAAAACATCCCCTGGTTCCTATGCGCTCATCTGCCCTGGCGTCGCATTCTCCGTCTTGATGCAGTTCTATGTAAACAAAGGCCTCGTGGCCGCAGGCGCGATCTCTGCTTTTGGCGTCGCTTACTGGAGCCTCACGGCCATCGCGCTGTTTTCGCAGGCGCTCATGGTCATGTTGGTGTTGCGCTTGAACAAGCAGCATTTCAACCCAACGACAAAAGCCGCAGCCATCGCTGCAGAATAAAAAGCTAAGGATCACGGCGGGCTACCAAGGCCCGCCGTAATTCGTGAGCAGCGGCTTGCAGCCTCGCAGCTTTGGTAATATCGTTTTACCAATTCTAACGAGAGTGCCCATGCCATTTCAGCCCGTTCAACCCGAAAAACTCAGCCGTGCAGTCGTTCGCCAAATTGAACAGCTGGTCCTACGCGGCATTCTGCGCCCCGGGGAGCGCCTACCGCCTGAGCGTGACTTGGCCGAAAAGCTGAATGTATCGCGCCCCTCATTGAGAGAAGCGATTGGCGAGCTTCAAGAGCGCGGCCTGTTGATGACCAAAGCAGGCTCAGGGGTCTATATTGCAGATGTTCTTGGGTCTGCTTTTTCTGAAGCACTGATCGAGCTTTTCTCGTCTCATGAAGAAGCGGTCTTTGATTACCTCGCCTTTCGGCGTGACCTTGAGGGGATCGCTGCGGAGCGTGCTGCGCGACTGGCCTCTGCAACTGACCTGAAAGTCATTAATCACGCGTATGAGCGCATGGCAAAGGCTGACAAACGCACGGGTGCCCAAAAAGAGGCAGAGCTTGATGCTGCGTTCCATATGTCCATCATCGAAGCGAGCAATAATGTAGTTATGCTCCATATGATGCGCTCAATCTTTGATCTTCTCAAAGAAGGTGTTTTCTACAACAGGGCGCGTATTTTTCAGCAAAACACAACGCGCGAAGAACTATTGGGACAACACCGAGCTATTAACGACGCCCTACAAGAGCGTGACCCTGCGGGCGCACGCCTCGCTGTTGAGAACCACCTCAATTTCGTAAATGCAGCCCTCGCAGATCAGATCAAGTCAGACAAAAACGAAGATATAGCTCGCTTGAGATTTGAGCACGAACGAGAAGACTGAAGCCAAACAAAAAAACCCAGCCACTAGGGCTGGGTTTTTTGATTTCATTCAGAACGATTTAGTGAAGCTTTGATTCCACTTGTGAAATCGCATCATCAATCAACTGATTTCCTGACGCAGCAGTCATCTGCTTAGCAACAACATCGCGTGCTGCCGCAACAGCGACGACAATCGCGCTATCACGCACTTCTTTAACAGCTGAAGCTTCGGCACTTGCAATACGGTCCTCTGCGGCCGCCAAACGGCGCGCAATAGATGTTTTAATATCAGCCTTGGCTTGGACAGCTGCTTCTGCTGCTTCTTCCTTAGCGGCTTCAATAATACGGTTTGCTTGTTCCTGAACTTCTTTTTGTTTACGCTCGTAATCGGCCAGTACTTTCTGTGCCTCTTCGCGCAGAGCGCGCGCTTCATCAAGCTCGCTTTTGATGGTGTCTGCTCGGTTGTCGAGCATTCCGCCAATCATCGCGGGCACTTTGAAGTAAAAAAGGACACCGATGAAAACAAAGAACGCGATCGCAACAATCAGATCAGTGTTCCCAAAAGACCAGAAATAGGCTGAAAACGGGTTCTTGCTTGCCGCCATCGCAGGGCTAGCAGCAGTTAGGGCGAGGAGAATTGAAAGTTTCCGCATCTTCTTAGCCCTTCATCCGTGCTGTTACCGCTGCTGTAATGGATTTGGCATCAGCCGTTCCACCCATAGCTGCAACAAGTTCTTTCGCCGTATCTTTCGCGACGGCCTTAACACTCTCGAGAGCACCTTCGCGAATTGCAGCAATCGCTTTTTCACCCTCAGCTGTTTTAGCTGTGATCTCGGCGTCAGCTTTGGCCAGCGCGACATCTAGGTCTTTCTGAATATCTGCCTTAGTATCGGCAATAATAGAATTTGCTTCGGCGCGAGCGTCTGCAAGGGCCTTGTTGTAGGCTTCTTCCGCCTCAACTGCCTTTTGCTTCAGATCTTCAGCCGCAGCAATATCATTGGTAATCGTGCCCTGCCGCTCTGCCAGAACCGCCGCAATGCGGGGCAAGGCAACACGTGACAAAACAAGGTAGATCACGACAAGCGTGACCACGAGCCAGAAAATCTGGTTGGCCCAAGTGGAAAAATCCAGCTGGGGCATGCCTGGGGCCGCATCGGCTGCTTGGCCTGCGGCGGCGTGCGTTTCGGTCGCCATGTTGGCCCTCCTTCGGGAACTTGCCTGATCACCGGACGAGCGCTATGCGCCCATCCGGCCGTAAGGATCGCTGTCCGAAAAAGTTAAACGGCGAACATCAGCAGAAGCGCGACGAGGAACGAGAAGATCCCCAGAGCTTCGGCAAAAGCGATACCGATGAAGAGAGTGGCTGTTTGTGAAGCCGCTGCTGAAGGGTTGCGCAATGCGCCGGCAAGGAAGTTGCCTGCTACGTTACCAACACCAATTGCTGCTGCGCCTGAACCGATAGCCGCGAGGCCTGCGCCGATGTGTGCGAGATCGCCTTCCATGTGAATTCTCCTTACGATTGGAAGTTTAGATTTCTTTCAAACCTTAGTGTGAAGGATGCAGGGCATCTTTCAGGTACACGCAGGTTAGAATGGTGAACACGTATGCTTGGATAAACGATACGAGAACTTCGAGACCGTACATCGCAGTGATTGCGAGCACAGACACAGGGCTGATCACGGCGATGGCCGCAAAACCTGCAAATACTTTAATAACAGCGTGGCCCGCCATCACGTTACCCGCAAGACGGATAGAGTGGCTAACAGGGCGAACGAAGTATGAGATGATTTCGATGATGGCGAGCACAGGGCGAAGCGCGAGAGGCGCACTTGAAACCCAGAAGAGCCCGAGAAACTTCGCACCGTTCTTCACAAATCCAACGATCGTTACGGTGAGAAACACCAGCATCGCCAGAACAACCGTAACCGCGAAGTGCGATGTCGGCGTGAAAGACATTGGCAGAAGGCCAAGGAAGTTCGAGAATACGATGAACATAAACAGTGTCATGATGTAAGGGAAGAAGCCGACAGCGTCCTTGCCCGCAACATCTTCAACCATCTTGTACACGAAGCCGTAAGCCAATTCCGCAACTGACTGAGCGCGCCCAGGGATCGTCGCGCGGCGCGATGTTCCGAAAACCATCAGAGCGATGACCGCAACAATAGCCAACATCATCCAAAGCGTTGCGTTGGTGATTGTGAACATGCCCATATGATCACCGCCGAACAAAGGCTTAACGATGAACTGATCCATCGGGTGGAATACGAGGCTGCTGCCTTCTGCGCCGTGTGTCTCAGTCGCCATGACTAACCCTTTTCGTCTTTTGCAGCCTGAGCTGCTTCTTGTGTCTTCTGGATCTCCTGCGCCGAACGAAGCATCGTCTTCACTCCGGCCGCAAGGCCCATAAATGTAAACAGCACCATGAATATGGGGAGTGTCCCAAAGGCCCAATCAAGCCCATATCCGATGCCAAAGCCAAGGCCCAAACCAGCCACCAGCTCAATCACCATCCGCCACGCCAATTGCGCTTGAGAGTAGTGTTCATCCATATGATCTTTCGGAGCGTGCGCTTCTTTCACCGCTTTGATCCGCTTATCCAGCTCAGAGAGCTGATCATTTTCATTGCGGGTCGACACTTCAAAAGCCCCCATGGACAGTTGAAGCTTAGCTATTGCTCAGGGCACCGTGAGTCAAGTTGCGTTAGCACTAACACGAAAAATGGCTAAGTAGCTGATATTGGTAATTAATAGCTAACCTGGAAACGCCGAGGAACTTCTGTCGCACCTGCCACAGCCGGCCAAAGACAACAAAAGTCTTATTCAACCAAACGGTTGACCATCTCAAGCAACGAGAATGTTTACACCAAAAACGCTGCGCCACCCGTTTGCGCCACCCGTTATAGCGCTCACCGGAAGCGCGCGAAACCAAAACACTTAACCAAATGGTTGACGAAATCCGCTCCAAGAGCGAGATAAAGCAATGTCTGATCAACTTGACCTTGCATTCTCGGCTCTCGCCGATCCAACCCGCCGCGCAATCCTCACGATGCTGCTTGAGGATGACATGGCCGTGACTGATGTTGCTGAGCCTTTTGAGATGAGCCTCGCGGCCATATCAAAGCACCTCGCCCTGCTCACAAAGGCAGGCTTGATCTCACAAGAAAAACGCGGGCGCGTAAAATGGTGCAAGCTTGAGCCCGATGCGCTGAAGCAAGCCTCTGTCTGGATGCAAGGCTTCGGACAGTTTGACCCTGTGAACCTAGATGATTTCGAGCGGTTCCTTGAACGTGAGCTACCCGACAAGCCTTAGTCACAGCTCAAGCGCTCTTTCAAAAATTTGGCAATAGCCTGCACTTTAGCAGTACGGTGCAGATCCATATGTGTGATGAGCCAGAGGCTAGCGCCCCAGTCAGGCACGGGTCCAGCAATCTTGACGAGCTCCGGCATATACTCCTCAGCTCCCTCCGCCAAAAAGCCAAGCCCAACTCCTGCTCGAACGGCCGCATTGGCGATCTGATAGTCCCCCGCCTTAAAAACGATTTGGTTGGGCTCAACATGGCCTGTCAGCCATTTGTAATAAGGCGCGCCTACGCTGGCATCCGCACTCCCAACAAAGTGGTGACCCGCAAGATCGTCTAATCCAAGCGGCGTTCCATGAGCATCAAGGTAAACCTTAGAAGCATAAAGGCTAACTTCCGCACGGCAGAGCTGCTGAACAACATTGTCAGGCTCTTCAGGCTTGCGGCTTGAAGCACGAATAGCGATATGAGCCTCGCCATACTCAAGCTTAAAAACGCGATCTCCGGCCAAGTAACGAAGGCTCAGGCCCTCGTGCATGTCTTGAAACTCTTTTAATAGAGGCACAATGCGCGGTGCAATTTCGGTTAGAGACGTAATCACCAGCTCTCCGCTGACAACACTGCTCGTTCCGTGGATCAGGGATTCTAGTTGTGCAAACTGCTCCTCCGTCGCTTGCCCAACGCGTAAAAGCTCATTGCCAGCTTCAGTTGGCGTGTATCCCCGCGCATGCCGCTGAAACAGCTTTGCCTTGAGTCGATCCTCAAGAGCGTCAATATGCCGAATAACAGTCGCGTGGTGGATTCCGAGAACATCAGCCGCTCGGCTTACGGTTCCTTCCCGCGCCACATGGTAGGCCGTTCTGATTTCATCCCAGTTGTCCATGATTCGGCCTGCCATTATCCTGTGTCGCGGTTCACGTCATCGACCCAGAGTAACGGCCGAATCCCTTGATGCAACGTTTCTACCCGATATGCGCAGGTGAAGCGCGACCAGAATAACTAAATCAATATAAATGCTCGCAGGGTTTGAGCGTTTTGGGAACAGTTTAGGGAAGCTCAATGAGGCGCGCTAACCATCCCAAAACACAAAAGGCTGCCGGTTATCGGCAGCCTCATGAAGAAACAGCGCCTCGATCATCTGGTCTGCAAACCAGCCAACAGAGTTCTTGAGGCGCTGAAACTATAATCTTTTAAAGATATTATGTTCCGTCTGACGATGCGACAGCTGCGAGCGTGAGAACGCCGATTGCGATAGCAATGCCTGCGCCGCCTGAACCAAGTGAGCCAGAAGAGCCGGCTGGTACTGGTGTTGTGTCAACGAATACGTCTGATTCCATAACAGCTGTGCTATTGCTGCCTGCTGCGGCGAATGTTGGGGCCGCAATCAGTGCGATTGCTGCGAGTTTTACGACAGTTTTCATATTGGTACCTCAGTTAAAAAATTGGTAATTACAAAGAAAACATACCTCCCTGCCCCCACTGCATCAAGCGTATTGTCGCGCCAACGTCTGTTATGGTAAAAATGTGGCACATATTTGCTGGCTCAGACGTCCCACAGGACAACTTGACCACACCACCTCGACACGGTAAACGTCCCGCAATCATACGGAAGTCTCGAATCTTCCGGTCTCGCCAGTCGAGATCGCCCCCCGTCAGCGAGTTTCGCCCACGGGGGCTTATTGTCATTGGGCGGCCCGATTGTTTTGTCGGGTCAGAACGAAACGGTGAAGGAACCGAACGATGTTTGAGAATCTGTCCGAACGCCTATCGGGTGTCTTTGATCGCCTCACCAAACAAGGCGCGCTCTCGGAAGACGATGTTAAAACAGCGCTGCGTGAAGTCCGTGTTGCTCTGCTTGAGGCAGACGTGTCGCTCCCCGTTGCCCGAGAGTTTGTCAAAAAGGTTCAGGATCAGGCTACTGGTCAAGCGGTTACAAAATCGGTCACACCTGGCCAGCAAGTCGTCAAGATCGTGCACGACGCGCTGGTGGATACCCTTAAAGGCGCTGAAGACCCTGGCCGCCTAAAGATCGACAACCCCCCAGCGCCGATCTTAATGGTCGGCCTTCAGGGCGGCGGCAAAACCACGACAACAGGCAAAATCGCGAAGCGTCTCAAAGAACGCGAGGGCAAAAAGGTCCTTCTCGCCTCGCTCGATATCTACCGCCCCGCCGCGATGGACCAATTGGCCATACTCGGCGCACAGATCGGTGTTGACACACTACCCATCGTCAAAGGTCAGACTCCAGTCGACATCGCCAAGCGCGCCAAGCAGCAAGCGGCGTTGGGTGGATATGACGTTTATATGCTAGATACGGCTGGCCGCCTCCAGATCGATGAAGTCCTGATGAAAGAAGTGCAGGATGTGGCCGCAGTGGTTGATCCTCGCGAAACCCTTCTTGTCGTTGACGGCCTTACAGGTCAGGTTGCGGTTGAAGTGGCCGAAGAATTTGATGCTAAGATTGGCATCACCGGCGTAGTTCTCACCCGTATGGACGGTGACGGGCGCGGCGGTGCTGCGCTTTCGATGCGCGCCGTTACAGGAAAGCCCATCCGTTTTGTTGGCCTCGGCGAGAAAATGGACGCACTCGAAACATTCGAGCCAGAGCGTATCGCAGGCCGTATCCTCGGAATGGGTGATATCGTTGCGCTGGTCGAGAAAGCCCAAGACACGATCGAGGCGGAACAAGCCGAGCGCATGATGAAGCGCTTCCAGAAGGGTCAGTTCAACATGAACGACCTTAAGATGCAGCTAGAGCAAATGCAGAAAATGGGCGGCATGGAAGGCATCATGGGCATGATGCCAGGCATGGGGAAAATGGCAAAGCAAGTGCAAGACGCAGGCTTTGACGACAAGATCATCACGCGCCAAATCGCCCTCGTTCAATCTATGACAAAACGCGAACGCGCCAACCCACAAATCCTTCAAGCCTCGCGCAAAAAGCGCATCGCTGCGGGTGCAGGCATGGAAGTCTCAGACCTAAACAAGCTTCTTAAAATGCACCGCCAAATGTCGGACATGATGAAAAAGTTGGGCAAGGGTAAAGGCGGCATGCTGAAACAAGCCATGAAGGGCATGTTCGGCGGCAAAGGCGGCCTCCCAGCAGAACTCGGCCAAGGCATGGACCCCGCCGCCATGGAAGCAGCAGCCAAACAGCTTGGAGCATCGGGCAAACTGCCTGGCCTTGGTGGCGGAACGGGGCTGCCTTCCGGTCTTTCTGGCTTTGGGAAGAAGAAATAAGCCAATGCTGAGCCTCTCCATCCCCACACTGGAAACCGAACGCCTGATTTTACGGGCGCACCGCGAGGAGGACTTCCGCGCAGAAGCGGAGTTTTACGCCACGGACGCCTCTAGATTTGTTGGAGGCCCCCAACCTGAGCACCGCACGTGGCGGATGCTCGCCATGATGGTCGGTCACTGGGCCTTCCGCGGCTTCGGCTTCTGGGCTCTAGAGGAAAAAACCACAGGTCACTACATGGGCCGCACAGGCCTCTGGTTCCCCCAAGGCTGGGCCGAACGTGAAATCGGCTGGACACTGATGAACCACGCGACTGGAAAAGGCTACGCAACCGAAGCCGCTCTCTCAGCGCGCGCCTATGCTTACGATGTGCTCGGTTGGGATACAGCCATTAGCCAGATCGGACCTAACAACGAAGGCTCCAAAGCAGTAGCGCGCCGCCTTGGCGCCCAATTTGAAAAAACATACGAAGACCCTGAATACGGCCCGATCGAAATCTGGCGCCACCTTGCGCCAAACGCACTCGAAAACGGTGGAATGGAGGCCTACGCATGAGTGCGCCCCTGATCCCCGTAATCGAAACAGAACGCTTGCGCCTTCGAGGCCCTAAAGTAAACGATCTGGCACCGCTGACTGCGTTCTTCGAAACAGAAGGTAGCGCTTTTGTTGGCGGCCCGATGAGCGCTGGCGCGACACAAACAGCCATGCTCTCAACAATCGGAAGCTGGGCGCTTTATGGATACGGCCTCTGGCACGTAGCCATCAGGGCGACTGACCGTTTCATCGGCTGGGTTGGCCTACTCCCGCGCGCAGACAAGCCAGAGCCGAGCTTTGCAGGGGCAATCATGACCGCCGATCAGCGCCAAGGCTACGCGCTTGAAGCAGGTCGCGCGGCATTGTCTCACCTCACAGGCCAGATGAATCGCTTCGCACCTGTCACTTATATAGACGCAAAAAATGTGCCTTCACTTAGAGCAGCAAGCCAGCTTGGCTTTGCACAAGAAGCTGCGGACGAGGCTGAGATCACACTGCGCTACGTTGGGAGGGCCGCATAATGCACACCGCAAACATCCCTGTTCTCGAAACGAAACGCCTGATTCTGCGTGGCCCTGAAGCCGAAGACTACCCCGACTTCAAAGCCACGTTTTCAAGCTACCGTTCACGCTTCATGGGCGGGCCTCTGAATGCATATGAGGCATGGATGCTCTATGCTGCGGAAATCGGTCATTGGAACATTCGCGGCTTTGGCATGTGGATGATCCACGACAAAGAAACAGACGAAACCTACGGCATGGCCGGCGGCTGGAAACCTGCGCGCTGGCCCGAGGCGGAAATCGCTTGGATTATCTGGCCTGACAAAGCAGGCAAGGGCTATGCCCTAGAGGCAACCCACGCCGCGCGAGATTATTATTATAAGCATCAAGGTTGGGAGACAGCAGTCAGCTATCTTGATCCCAAAAACCTCGACAGCATCCGTCTTGCCGAACGCCTTGGCGCGAAACGTGACAACGAGGCTGTTACAATCGATGGGTCTGATGCGGTCTACCGCCATCCATCGCCCGCAAAACTCGATGGCACACAACTCGCTCACGGCATCGACATGGAGATCAGCCACTACGCTGATCCGCTCTTCAAACCGAAAGGATGGGCGCTTGACTGATCCTGTTACGCAAGCTGCAACGCTTCTCAAGGAGCATCGCGAAAGCATCGACCGCCTCGATGCCATTCTCGTCTATACACTCGGCGAGCGCTTCAAACACACCCAAGCGGTGGGCGCTCTTAAAGCCGCACACGACCTTCCCCCGTCTGATCCTGCGCGTGAAGCAGCCCAGATCACACGGCTCGAAGATTTGGCAATTCAGGCCGATCTAGACCCTGAATTTGCCAAGAAGTTTCTTAACTTCATCATCGCTGAAGTTATTCAGCACCACCAAAAACACCAAGAATAACAGGCCCATGCCTGTAACGCCATTTAAGGAGAACACACCATGGCTATGAAAATTCGTCTCGCACGCGGCGGCTCAAAAAAGCGCCCTTTCTACCGCGTTGTTGCAACAGACAGCCGTATGCCACGTGACGGCCGTTTCATCGAGAAACTCGGCACATACAATCCACTCCTCGCCAAAGACAGCGAAGAGCGCGTGAAGCTTGACCTTGACCGTATCAAGTACTGGCTCGGTGAAGGTGCACAACCAACAGACCGCGTTGCTCGTATGCTTGAAGCTGCTGGCCTGCTCGAGAAGAAAGAGCGCGCCAACATGAAAAAAGGCGAGCCAGGCAAAAAAGCCAAGGACCGCGTTGAAGAAAAAGCAGCCAAAGCAGCAGCCGCTGCTGAAGCCGCTGCTGCGCCAGCCGAAGAAGCCCCTGCTGAAGAGGCTCCAGCGGCTGAAGAAGCAGCTGAAAGCTAAGCAAGTATGGGCTGGAGCCTTACGGTTCCAGCCCGTTTTGCACCCTGCGCATGCGCTTTCTTTTTCGCCCGATACGCACTATCGTCTTGATCGGCGCAGCCTTTCTTGGAGGTGTCGTCTACGAAAAATCCAGCCATGCTGACCGCTGTCTCAATGCAGGCGGCAATGTCAAAACTGGCCTCTGTGAAGGAGCCCGCCCATGAGCGAGCATGTTTGCGTTGGAGCCATTGCAGGCGCATTTGGCGTCCGTGGTGAAATCCGCCTCAAGAGTTTTACAGCCAACCCCCAAGACATTGCGAACTATACGCCCCTCTTCTCCGAGGATGGAGCGCGCAGCTTCTCTGTTACAATTACCCGCCAAATCAACAATGGTTTTTCAGCACGCATCAGCGGTGTATCCACCAAAGAAGAGGCCGATGCCCTGCGTGGAACACAACTCTATGCGGACCGCGGCCAATTGCCTTCCCTGCCAGACGACGAGTTTTATCACGCAGACCTCATAGGCCTGAACGTGCTTGATACAGGCGGAACTGAACTGGGCCGCGTCAAAGCCGTGCAAAACCACGGCGCAGGTGATCTTCTGGAAGTTCAGATCAAAGGCGGCAGCAGCACGGTTCTGATGCCCTTCACACGGGCCGCCGTGCCGACAGTCGACCTTGCCTCTGGCCGTATAATCGCCGATCCCCCTGAAGGTCTCTTTGAATGACCACCGCCCCGATCCGCGTCATTGTCCACGCTGGCTTTCACAAAACAGGTACAACCAGCCTGCAAGACTTTCTCTACCAGAACAAATCATCTCTCGCGCCCTACATGGCCTACTATGGCAAAATGGATTTCTTGGACGCGGGCACACAGGCACGCATCTATGCCCAGCGCCCCTTTCCACACCGGCTCATCAAATTCCGTCACGCTTTTCGCGCTTTTCTTGAGAACATCCCTGATCATTCCCTGATCGTCCTGTCGCGCGAGACATTCTCTGGCGGAATGCCCGGTCACCACACTCTTTCAGGTCGCCTGATGACATCCTACCAGCGCCCTGCCAAACGGTTGGCGAAAGTGATTATCTCCGAACTGCGTCGCCGTTTCGGCCCGAGCACAGAAATCACGTTCTTTTATACAACTCGGGAACGCGAAAGCTGGCTACGCTCTGTATATGGTCACCTGCTCCGTTCAATCCGCATCACAGATGACTATGTAAGTTTCCGTGCCCGCTTTCCAAAACTTCTTGGCCCTGAAGCCGAAGCGCAAAAACTTGCGCGCGCCCTCTCTCCAGTGCCCGTGATCATGGCTGCTCTGGAAGACTACAGCTCGGCCCGCGAAGGACCTGCCGCAGCCTTGCTTGATCTAATGACAATTCCACCAGAACTCCGCAGTTCCCTGCGCCCTATTTTACGTCAGAACACAGCAAACCCTGCCGCTACTCAAGCGGAGTTTCTACGCCTGAACCGCGAGATCAAATCCAAAGCAAAGCTCAAAGCCGCAAAAGAAGCTCTGCTCTAAGTCTTTTTCTTAAAAAGAGTTTCTGGCTCAGATCGAGGCGGTCATATCACCCGGAACCGGCCAACGCGCACAACCGCAATTCATCGCTTAGAGTACTGCTGCCAGCCGTGTGCCTTGATCAATAGCCCGCTTCGCATCGAGCTCCCCTGCCACATCAGCACCGCCAATCACATGCACAGAGACGCCCTTCGCCTCCAGAGCGTCAGCCAATGAGCGTTCACTGACCTGACCAGCACACATCACAATCGTATCGCACTTCACCAAAGTTGGGTTTTCCCGCGCCTCGCCAAAACTTACATGAAGCCCATCAGCGTCGATACGCTCATAATTTACGCCCCCGATCATCTCGACGTTCTTCATTTTCAGCGCAGCCCGATGGATCCAGCCCGTCGTCTTACCAAGCCGCTTTCCGTGTCGCTCTGCCTTGCGCTGAAGCAAGATCACTTCCCGTGCAGGCGCGTCTGGCTGTGGCCCAGCTGGCGCAAGGCCGCCACGCGTCTCGGACGGATCACCTACGCCCCATTCCTCTTTCCATTCCGCAAGGTCCAGCGTCGTGCTTACCCCTTCATGAACAAGAAATTCGCTCACATCAAAGCCAATTCCCCCCGCACCAATAACCGCAACACGCTTACCAACCTGCGCCTTGCCGCGTAGAACATCTACATAGCTCAGGACATGGGGCATATCTTGCCCCTCAATCTTTGGATCACGCGGCAGGACACCCGTCGCCACAATGACCTCGTCAAAACCGTTAAGATCGTCCGCTCCAACTTCGCGTCCAAGTTCAAGCCTGACACCATGCTTCGCGGCCATCGTGCCAAACCAGTCGACAAAGCCCCAGAACTCTTCCTTGCCAGGGATTTGCTTAGCCATATTCAGCTGCCCGCCGACTTCATCAGCGCGGTCAAAGACTGTCACTTTGTGTCCCCGTTGCGCAGCTGCAATAGCCGTGCTCATTCCGGCAGGTCCCGCCCCGACAACAGCAACAGTCTTGGGGGCATCTGTGCGTTCAAGCGTCAGCTCGGTCTCAAAACACGCGCGCGGATTGACAAGACAGCTTGAAATTTTTCCTTGGAATGTATGATCAAGGCATGCCTGATTACACGCAATACAAGGCGCGATCTCGTCTGCGCGGCCTTGCTCCGCCTTCAACACAAAGTGAGGATCGGCGAGAAACGGCCGCGCCATACTTACAAGGTCAGCACAGCCATCGGCCAAGACGCTTTCGGCGACATCAGGCATATTAATACGGTTAGATGTGATCAGTGGAATTCCCACCTTGCCCATCAGCTTTTTTGTAACCCAAGCAAAGCCTGCACGCGGCACACTGGTTGCAATCGTAGGAATACGCGCCTCATGCCAGCCAATACCGGTGTTGATCATCGTAGCACCGGCCTTCTCAACTTCCTGAGCAAGCTGCACGACTTCCTCATGCGTCGAACCGTTCGGAATGAGATCAATCATGCTCAAACGATAGATAATGATGAAGTCCTCGCCGACTGCGGCCCGCACTCTCTTCATAATCTCGATCGCAAGGCGCATGCGGTTCTCATATGAGCCCCCCCAGCGGTCTTCCCGTTTGTTTACATGTGTTACCAGAAACTGGTTGATGAAGTAGCCCTCTGAGCCCATCACTTCCACGCCGTCATAGCCCGCCGCTTTCGCGTTGACCGCAGCGCTCGCAAAAGCAGCGATTTGCTTTTCAATACCGTCTTCGTCGAGTTCCTTGGGGACAAACGGCGAGATCGGCGACTTCACAGCGCTCGCGCTCACACAGTCAGGCCCATACGCATAGCGCCCCGCATGCAAAATTTGCATGGCAATTTTTCCACCTGCGGCATGCACACGGTCGGTGACGATCTTATGGTTGGCGATATCGGTCTCGGTATAAAGCCCTGCTGCACCAGGAAAGACGCCCCCCTCTTTATTGGGTGCAATCCCACCCGTAACCATCAGTGCAGCACCGCCCCGCGCGCGCTCCGCATAAAACTCGGCGACACGATTCCAGTCTTTGGTTTCCTCAAGATTGGTGTGCATCGAGCCCATAATCACGCGATTTTTAAGCGTGGTATGGCCCAAATCAAGCGGGGCAAGCATATGTGGGTACTGCGGCATGGTAAGACTCCTCGTTGGAGCAAACCTGAGGCAAAACGAGCGTCAAGTCACCCCAAACGCGGCGTCAATCTTTCGGCTTGTTGACCCGCTCTGAAAGCGCTTCGCGGCTTTCGACACGCTCTGAATAGCGGTCGACAAGATGCTCTTTGATGTCGCGAGTGAGCCATGTAAACTTAACCAGCTCCTCCATGACATCCACCACGCGATCATAATAGGGCGACGGCTTCATACGCCCATTGTCGTCAAACTCATCCCATGCTTTTGCGACAGATGACTGGTTCGGAATGGTCAAGAGCCGCATCCAGCGCCCCAAAATACGCAGCTGGTTGACAGTATTAAAGCTTTGGCTCCCACCCTCCACCTGCATCACAGCAAGCGTCTTACCTTGGGTTGGGCGCACGCCACCAATCGGCGCCAGCGGAATCCAATCAATTTGCGTCTTCATAAGACCCGTCATGGCCCCATGGCGCTCTGGGCTTGACCAAACCATGCCCTCGCACCAGAGAACAAGTTCGCGCAATTCCTGCACCTTGGGGTCATTTTCCGTTGCATCGTCAACCAATGGCAAACCTGAAGGATTGAAAAGCCGCGCCTCGCAGCCCAGCCGCTCCAGAATCCGTGCAGCCTCTTCCGCCATCAGGCGGCTGTAGGAGGTTTTTCTCAAGCTCCCATAAAGCAACAGGATACGCGGCCTATGTGTGCTGCGTTCGCTTGGGAAAAGCGCGGCCATGTCCGGCGCAAAAAACGCCTCGTCTTTCAAATTTGGTGTATCGCTCATCGGCTCAGTTTGTTTCCACACAATGACGGCGGAAAGCGCGCTTCAACATATCGAGCTCCTGTCGCATCAAATCCACTTCGGCACGCAAATCTTCGTCCAATGCCTCTCCCGACAAAAGAGAAATGCTCGCAAGGCACTCTTGGGTCTCTCCATCTAGAATGACGATCGTTCGGATACCGTCGGCTACAGCCTCGGCAGGAACAGGAACCGACATTTCCCATGCTCCATCATCGCCTGACTTATAAGTCACCCCCAACACTTGCTTACCGTCTAGCAAAACAGGAAACTTGGGTGTCTCTGCAATAACCTCGCCATCAACACGGCTGACCACGGCCTCCCAGCGTGCCTGAATCATTCGGCGCTTTGTGACAACAAAATCGCTCATACTCGCCCCCCTAAAGTTCGGCTCTTGGTCTACGGCTAAAAGTTAAATCACGCAAAGTCACTTGGTTCATTTCTGGCCCCTCAAAGATAAGATCAAGCCAGATCCGCTCGACACGTTTTTCGTTCATTTTCGAATAAGCGAGATCAAACTCAACCATGACATCTTGCTGGTTCAACGGCAGTTCTCTAACGATCTGTTCGGTGTTTGGGCCATGTTTGACATTGAGGCGCGCAAATATCTCAAGCGGCTTTTCACATTCAACGATGGTCTGGATGCGCAGTAAATGCTTGCGTAGCAAGCCGTTGGCCGCAGCCTCAGGTAAGTCGACAACGACAGACAAGAAAGAGCCATCAAACTTAAAGACATCTAGTCGAAGGCCATAGGGCGCAAGATCAGCCTCACGGCGGTTTCGCAATTGGCGCAACGTGAGCTCAGAGTAGCGACAGTCATGGAACAAAGTCACTTCATCACCAAGCATGGACTTCGTTTCAGCCGAACTTAGACTAGGTGTTGGCAAAGGCCCACGCCATAACTCAGGCCGCCATGCCCAGTCGGAGTCAAAAGGCTTGTCAAACGCATGTGACCCCACCATCGGCAAAGCAAGGCGCTCGTCGGCTATGTGAATGAGCCTATCTAACTGTGATTTTATTTTACGTGCCTCAGCCCGTTCGGTTCGCAGGGCCTCGAGCTTTGCATCCTTGGCGCGCTGCGCTGCGCGCTGCCATCTCCGGAGTGTTATCCGGTATAGCGCTCTGCGCCATGCTGCGTTGCTCTTCATCAAAGCCATAACCAGGATACTAGGGCCTGTTGACATTCGGGATTCCCATTTGGTTTGAAGTCTGATTCAAGCTTTCAAAATGGAGGTTTGAATGGACGAAGATCGCTTTGCTATTTCA